>Ga0210396_10001620_pt1 | contig 24039 bp, 19 predicted proteins | sample IncBWH17OmetaG_FD_155466 | JGI IMG/M metagenome (GOLD analysis project Ga0210396, IMG submission 155466) | Forest soil microbial communities from Barre Woods Harvard Forest LTER site, Petersham, Massachusetts, United States - Inc-BW-H-17-O ... | reverse complement strand
GACTACCGGGAGCGCAACCACCCAAAGCGAAGTTGAGCGACGCCTGCGAGGAAAATGCGACGCGGTCGTCGAGAATAACCTGACTTATACTTTACTGGCGGAGCATCCATTGCGATGGGCAAATCGGGTCAAATTCGCAGCGCTCTCTGAGTTGACGTACCTAGTTGACGTACCTAGTTGACGTACTCGCGAAAGGAAAAACGAAAATTCTGCTCGGTGAATACGCCAAAGACATAACGTTGGCGACTATCGCCATGTACTGTAATCTCTTGACACGTGTCTGTCTTATAGTAGCACGCGCGAATTCTGATTTCCTTGTTACAATGGTTCTCCAGTAAAAGAATATGATTGTAAATCAACGTGTTGATCGTTTGCCGCTCAGAGCCGGGGTGTACGTCCAGGCAAAGCCGGCCGGTCGCGTCGACGTTTCGCTGCGGAGCGACCAGCGGACTTGAGAATTTCGCGGTGCCCTCGTCAATCGCCAGCGCCCCGGTGCCGCCAACGACCTCGGCAGACAGCATACCTTTGCCAAATGTCTGGGCGGTCGCCGGCGTCGGTACTACCGCCAAGGCAATGATGAAGATTGCAATCGGAAACAGGCCTCTCCGCGATGCGATCGAGTGTCGGAATCCAGACGTTGCTCGCGCTACGGGGTGCACCAAAAGGGATTCCTATTTCTTCCGGTTAATAGCGATTGGCATTGTTAACCCTGCATAATAATTGCGCAAACGGGCATTTATCTCGCTGGACCAAAGCGCCCGGAACCCGTTTGTAATACGGCCTCTCCGGCTCGTACGTATGCAGGGAATGTTTCCTAATTGTGGCTCGGTTGGGGGCACGTTAAACTAAATCGTGATATTCAGGCTGGCGCTATCACATGCACGGGAACGGTTAGCATCGGTGCCCGGAATTTGATAGCAAGGTTCTGGCCCTTACTGACGTCCGCAAATTTCGGACATCGGCGCTTTGCTTGCGCCAGATCGGAGAATGTTTGTTGCGACAAGAGCCTCTGCGGACTGATGCGGAATCGATGCCTTTTGAATGGCTCGCCGTTACGGTGCTGCTCGCTTATGCCGCACGGGAGCCATTTGCCGGAGCCGTCCAGTACTATTTGGACGGGCTCGGTCTGGGGGTCCTGTGGTTCCTCCCGGACGCGATTGCGTTTGCCTGTGTCGTTGCGCTCCTGGTAACCGACGTGTTTCTTTTCAGAAGCTTGAAATTCCTGTTTATCCTGTGCGCGATTTTTTACTACATGCTGCTCGGTTACGTTTCGATCGGAAGTTTCGCGTCTTCACTTTCGGGCTTCAAGGCGTGCCTGCCGTTGTTCGCCGGTCTGTTACTCTCCAGACGAGTCCTGGAGCGAAGACTGGTACAGGTGATCCTGATATCTCTGCTGCTCGTTGCCGTGGTGGGCCTCTGGTGGTCTTCGTTCAATGAACTGCCTTGGGCGCAGCTGAATTTTGATTCAGGTCTGGTGGTAAAGAAATTCAGATCCACGGTCTGGACGGCGGGTGGCGCCTACCGGCCGTTCGGTTTCGCAAACGACGAGCATGCTGCCGGTTCCAGCGTTCTGTTTTTGCTGGCATTGATCGGCGCCAGCAACCGGCGGATCGTCTTTTATGCGCTGAGCTTGCCGGTGTGGTGGGCCATTCTCGTATCCACCAGCCGCACGAGTCTTCTTGCGTTTGCAATTTTGATGACATTGCGATTTGTGTTGGACATTTTGGAGAAGCGAGATCGGCCACGCTTGACGGAGTTGGTGACGGCAGTCGTGCCCTTTCTTGTCGTCATTGCGCCAATGTGTGTGATGGCTTTTGCGCAGTCGTACTCGCTCAACGAGGTTCCTGGCGACCTGGTGAGCCTATGGGTGCGCGGTAACGAAGTCTTCCTCCAGCCGTTCACGTTGATGCCGATTTTTGCACCAAACGCATGGCTGTTCGGCTTTGGCCTTGGCGGAGTGGGATTTCCGGTGCTGCAATCGAACTACGCCTCGTATTCATCGATCATCGATAATTTTTTGCTGTTCAGCTATTATTCTTTTGGTGTTCCGTTTCTGCTGTTCTATTTCGCAATGTGCGTCCGCAATAGCTCTGAAACGGATATTTACAAACGTATCCTGTTCTGCGTGACGATCGTCTTTGGACAGTTCATCCTGGGTTGGGCAAACGGAATGTTTATGCTGGTGTTCGGCTACGCGGCCTCGGCGTCATTTATGAGAGGACGGTGGTTACAGGTGCCGGCATTGGCCAGGGCTCATCCTTGACTCCAGGCAGCCCCATCCGTTTTGATCGTCAGACTGTGCTGTCCGGGGTACCAGGGGGATCTGCCGTTCCCCGGCTCACTGATCGATGCTGTTGATGCGGATCCTTCTCGCCAATACACTGTATCCGTCGCAATTACATCCCGAGATCCGCGGCGGGGCCGAGACCTTCTCGAAGCGGCTGTGTGAAGCCCTTGTGGCGCGCGGCCACTCCGTCCGGGTCGTAAGGTGCGGTCCGGTCGGGGGCAGGTGGGAAACGGAAAAGACGGCCGGGGTCGAAATCGCGACCGTGCCGGTACGCAATATCTATTCACCCTGGCAGAACCGTTCAGAAAATCCGTTGGCGCGCGCGATCTGGCATCTCCTTGATGACCGGATGCCAGCCTCGCCGGATTTCGACGCCATCCTCGACGAATTTCGTCCCGATGTCCTGCACAGCAACGTTCTTCCCGGCCTGACGACGGGGCTGTGGTCCAGGGCGAGGGCGCGCGGCATTCCGATCGTTCATACCTTGCATGACTATTATCTGACGTGCGTGCGTTCGCTTCGATTCAACCGCGGCGACCGCTGTGCCCGCACCTGCACCAGTTGCCGCGTTCTGACCGACCAGCGCCGTCGTGCTGCTGCGCTCGTCGACACCGTCGTCAGCGTCAGTGAACGCACCCTCGCGGTTCACCGAGAAAACGGTGTCTTCTCAGGAGACATCCGGAGCGTTGTGATCCGGAATCCGCCGCCGAAGGTTGAATCGCAAGTGGAGGCCATTGACGCCTCGGATCGCCCGCTCGTCTTCGGCTTCCTCGGCCGATCCTGTATCGAGAAGGGAAGCTTCGATCTCGCTGAAGCCTTCAAGGATATGTCGCGCGAGCGGGCTCGGCTCGTCATCGCCGGCCATGCGGATGACGCGACGAGGAAACGTATCGTGGAAGGAGCCGGGGCGGCGGAGGTCTCGTTCCTGGGCTTCGTTTCGCCGGAAAGCTTCTTCAAGCAGATCGACGTGATGGTGCTGCCCTCGCTCTGGGAAGAGCCGTCTCCGATGACGATCGGAGAATCGTTCGCTTATGCGCGGCCCGTCGTCGGCGCCCGGCGCGGCGGTATTCCGGAACTTATAGATGATGAGCGTGCTGGCTGGCTCTACGAGCCAGGGGAGGGACGACTGGCGGCCCTTCTCGCCACCATTGCCGCTGACAAGTCCAGCGTTATGGTGAAGTCGCATTTCCTGAGCAGTCAAACCGGGCGCCGCAGCTTCGACGATCTGGTTTCGGAATATCTTGCGGTGTACGGCGATGCCGTGAAAAAACAACGGTAGGGGCAAAGATCGATAGCTAGCGATAACGGAAGGAGGGACGACGCGATGAATCGTCGGTCCGTGCTTGCTTGAGATCGAGACTTGGCTTTTCGATAAATATCCAACTTAGATAAGCCAATACGCAGGATCCAACGATCGTTATAATCATGACTAACCAAGGAGAAGTGTCATGATCGTAGCGTATTACGAGATTCTGTATGGGCCAAGCGTAGAGATACGCACCGTAGGAAATGTCGGTTTTGCTGTTAACCAAATTCAGACGCTGAGTATTTGGAAGAAAAGCAAACCAGAAAACTAGGTACCCGCCGAATATTGCGAGGGCAGGGTCGGCTAGATATCGAATGAACAGGAGTCCGCAGAGCGTTGCGCCTACAGCCGCCGCGATCCAATTTCGAAACACGATTCGGTCGCGGAAAAGATAGAACGCCGCACCTGCGAGAAAAAACGAGGTTAGCCGTATTGCAGCTTTTGGAGTTCCATAGATGAGTTCGAGGCGAAGGTATGGCAGATGAAATAAATCTAACTCTAGAAGTGATACCCCTATCAGGAATGCAATCAAAATAGCGAGAAAGCTAAATGGCCGGTTCAATAACCCGATCATGCCCAGCACTATAACGGCCAAATAGCAGCGAAATTCATAAGCGATAGTCCACATTGATCCATTTAATTCATGATAATGTTGGTCTGGAAATGTGCCGGGTAATGATGCTGGCTGAAGCGCTGCAATTCGAAAGATGGACTTCGCCCACTCCTTTGCCGCAATGTCTGTCAAATATACGCCAGACAATGGGGCAACGATCAAAACCGAGATCGCAGAAGCAACAATAAAGGCGGGGTAAATTCGAAGGAAGCGTTTCCAAAGATATGAAGCAATCGAACTTGAACGTTCGTAGCTCTGCGTAATCAGATACCCGCTGACAAGGAAGAAGCCATCAACGCCAAGTTCGCCCGAAGAAAGTGTCCCGAACAGTTGCGTCAGGGGTTCGCGGGATCGGTTCCCGTCAACCAACTCGATCGAATGGGATACGATCACAAGCATCGCAAAGGTGAGCCGCAATAGTCCGAAGTTGTTCTCGTGAGACGGCCTTGGAACGCTCAACTCTGCTGCCAATGTGATGTTCTCGCATGCCCTAAGAGACCGGGCCACTTTATCAGGTCACGTGATGGGTGCAATTAAAGACAATGCTTGGCGTTATACTGAAGTTACATTTCTTAAGAAGGCGGACGGAGCGCTGCAGTTTCGATGACCTCGTTTCGGAATATCCTGCAGTTTAAAGCGACGCTTTGATGAAACGCCGGCAGGAATAAAAGACCGATAGATAAGGTCGCGCGACGCTCGAGGGAATCAAGCTCTAGTCTTTGAATCCGCGTTTGAAAGCTGCGAGACTAAGCCCGGCCGAAGGATCCGATAGAAATAAGGCGCTTGATTTCGTCCAGAAGCGGATGACGAAGATATCTTAAGGCCGCCAGCCAGAAAACCAACCCCATCGTTACGCCGAGAGCAATAACGGACGGCGGCGTTACGGCGGACCAGCGGTAGGCAAACATCACGACAATCGAAGGGGTGATGGCGGCGATCGTAAGCCCAGCGCTGTTGACGTAAATTCTTGTAAGCTCGTGCGGTCTTGCGTCGGATAGCTGCGTCATCTTTGGAAGGTAAATCGCTGCACCTACAAGAGCCTCCAGGACACGTCCTATCGTCGCTGCACCAAGATTTATCAACGATCCGGCTGCAAAAAAGACGAGACCGACGAGCGAGCGGATCGTTTCATACTTTGTCTGCTTCGCGGTCTCGTCGCGTATCACAAACAGCTCCCAATTCATCCCGAATGAGAGGGTAACAAACTGGGCGATCATAAGCAGGGATAGCGGTGTTGCTGCCTCGTCCCATTTTGGGCCGTAGATGATGTTGATTGCGGGGCGGGCAAGAACAGCCAGTCCCAGAACGAGCGGCCACATCAAGGCCAATATCATTTCCAGCCCACGCAAATATGTTTCGCGGATTTCGCCGGTCTCACGAAAGGTTTTCGAGAGCTGCGCGAAGACGACGTTGGTCGCCGTCCCATATACGTTGGTGAATATGAGAGAAGCCAAATTCGAGGCGCGGGAGTAAATCCCAAGGACGGTAAGTCCGAGCAGCATTCCGAGGATAATTTCAGATGCGCGCTGAGCGAGTTGTCCCACACCGCTGACGGTGATCATTCGTAGACCGAAAACAAGTATTTGATGCCAGTCCTTCAGGGAAATCTTCAAACTCACATGATGAGGAACCACGACGCTGAACGAAACAGTTCTGAAGATCGACACAGCGACCGCGGCATAAGGCATGCTCATCGAGCTGAAACCGTTCGCGGCAAGCAAAATGGTAATCACCGTACTCAGCAGCGTCGATAGCATCAAGATCAGAGATCTGGCCTTAAATTGCATCTCCCGCTGAACCATCGTACCCGGCAGGAACTCGAAGATTCCAACTAGCGGAGGGATGGACAGAAGACGAAGAACGGGACCGACGCTGTCGTCATCGAAATAGCGAGGCAGAGCGAAACTCAACGCCAGGATCGCCAACGAGAGGGCGATATTAATCATCGCATTGACCGTGAACGCCGTTGCCAGGCGTTCTTCGGACAGCTCAACTTCCCTGATCAAATAAGCGCTTAATCCAAGCGTAGCGACGACTGTGATTAGACCGACGGTGGCGACGGCAAGCGCATAGACCCCTAATTCATGCGGAGACAAGAGCCTGGCTATAGCGACCGAACCGGCAAAGGAAATCAAAAATGTCGCAATCTGCCCAGAAAATGTCCAAGCTAGCGACCTTCTTACTGACATTCACCGCTTCCGTTTAAACGCCTGAACCGTTCAGTTCCAATCCACGGCCACCAGTGCTTCGGTATAACGGAGATATGTCGACAAAGCCACCTCCGAGGGATACTGGCGAGCGTCAGTGAGGTCAAAATCGAGAATGGGAACGAACCTTGGCATATACCTATAGCCGCATATTGAGCCGGTTGAAGAGATCCTGGCTCGCTCCGGTCGTCGGAGGACTGGCGTCGTCCGTTCCCTCACGGTGGGTTCGAAAGCCAGCAATTTTGGATCGCGATCACGTCTGTCTGTTCGTGACTTATGCGCCAGATGGGAAAATTCCTGCGCACGCTTTGTTCCACGCCCGCTCCTGGGCAGAAGCCGGTTTCAAGGTGAACTTGACCGTAATTCTGGATCAGCTTGAGAATTTTACTGCTTCTGAAAAGTTGGCTTTCGCAGCAGGCGTTTTGCTGCGCGCAAACCAAGGTTACGACTTCGGAGCATGGGCGGCTACCATCGCTCAGTTGCCTGATCTAAGAAAGGCTTCGTTGCTTTGCATTGCTAATGACAGCGTTTACGGACCCTTCAACAACTTCTCGGCGATGATTGATCGAATAAGTAAGACTGACGCGGACATGATCGGGTTGACTGAGAGTTACGAGGTAACACGCCATTTCCAGAGCTACATCATGCTCTTTCGACAGACCGCGCTTCGTCATCCAAGCTTCGTTAAGTTTTGGCGGAATGTAAGGACCGGTGGCCGCTCATTCGTCATAGAAAACTACGAGCTCAAGCTCCTGCTTGGAATGGAGAAAGCGGGTCTGCGAGCGCTCGCTCTCTATCCCACAGTAGAGAAAGGACCCAATCCGACTCTCATGTTTTGGCGTGAGCTAATTGCCGCTGGTTTTCCTTTTCTCAAGGTTCAGCTACTTCGGGACAATCCCTTGCAGCTCGATCTCACGGGATGGGACGCCTTGGTGAGAGAACGTGGCTTCGATCCTGGCTTGATCCGGGACCATTTGAAAATACAAATTTAAAGATGGTGTCCGCCACCCGACTATTTAATAATCGTTATTTTCCGGTTGTCGGGGCGTCATCGCATTCCGGGATATTGCTGTAAAAATTTGATGGGCGCGTTCAAGGGATATCTGTCGGCGAATTTGACAGATTGACGGTGTTTGCCTTCAAAAAATGATCGAGGTCCTCCCGGCTTTCGATGTTCATGATGGCCTTTTTGATCCGGAAAAATCTGGGATCGGCAACCTTGACCCAGCAGTATCCCGCTCGTTCGCAAACAAAAAGAAACAATCGTTCCACGGCATGCGCGATCGTTTCATTTATTTGGCTATCCTCGGGTGCGAAATCGTCAATATTCAACTTTAAATCAAGAAGCGGCGCCAAAGACGCCGAGCGAGCCCAAAACATTGAACCTGACGGGAAGTCAAGAATGTGATCCAGCGTCAGATCGATGCCCATCCGTCGGGCGAGCCCGCGCGCTCCTTCGTAGTTTCTATTCCATCCGGTAAAGCGTCGTATAGGCTCAAAATGTTGGCATATGACCATTCCAACATCGGGATGTCGCTGAAAGATGTCGATGATGCTGCGGACGGTATCAGGCGAACCCACAAGAGATTGAAATAGCGTTTGACGCCACTTATTGCCGGAAGAGCCATAGAGACTTTTCTTGCTGTGCAAGAGAAGGACAATTTCGTATTGGCCGTAAATATCGCGCACACCTATGAGTTTTGGAGCGATATCCCGGCCTTGATTGGACACAATCCTGATCTCGACCCGGCCTTTATTCCAACTTCGAAAAACTGACTCAATGAATCTCCGCTTGGCTTCGGTGTCGGTTGTGATAATCACGTCGGTCGCGAATGGAATGTTTTCGAGTGTACTGCGAAATTCGGGCGCCAGGTCTTCGTAAAAAATATGACATATGGCGCCAATTGGCGTGCTGACTGATATGTCTGTCATCCCGTAACGGAAGGGAACCGCAGCGCTTCGGTCGTCTGCGGAACTACGCAATCGTCCATCCGTCGGATCATGCGATCGATCAGGTCCCTTCAAGCGAAACCGCACGCGTTCCTTCAATCCGTCGTAAACGGAAGACAGCATTTTTCTGGGTTCTTTTAGCATCGACTCCGACGATCAGACTTTTGTGGTTACGTCCGGTATATAAACAAAGCTACCGGATGGCAGTTCGTAACGCTAGTTTGACTTGAGAGATATTTTTAAGGCAGGTGCAAGTCCGCTTATCTAGAGGGATTTGTAAACATCCTTCAGTTCACCCCGTGCACGCTCCTCACTGAAGCGGCCGGAAGCCCGTGCGCTCGCGCCGGCGCTCGGTCGCTCGTAGTCAAAACATCCGTCGCTAAATTCTCCGATTTTATCGGCAATGGATCACGCCAACACACCAATAAGTCGGTTGTCGACCAATAGGCGTCGCGTGTCAAAATCGGAATCGAGTTGAAATTATGAATCAAGTCATAGCCCCGGTTCAGTAACGGAGATGCACGCCAAATGCTTGCGGATTCTTTGCAATGGGTTGGTCGGGCCCGAAATCAAATCTACGTTTCGCTGCGTGAGAGTATGTTGGAATTGACAGCATAAGTTCTTCCCACGGGAACACGAGGCTTGCGGATCTGCTCACTCGGATTAATCACAATGGCGTCTCAATGCTGACATTGAATGCAACAGGTGAGTAGCAGTGACCTGCGATCGGTGATCACGGGTAGTTAAAATCTTGAAATGACGACGATGTGTGTCGTCCGGGCATGAGAAAATGAATATGCCGCACAATGTTTCTTCGCAAGCAATATCGGCTTTCGATGGACGTTTCCAGGTGCGTGTTCCTGGCGACTATCATGGCCGTCGAAACCTTTGCTTAGCCGCCGTTGTGTTGCTTGCCATCTTCTTTGTGGCCAGCACGCTGGCCGATGCGACGCCTTTGCCGGCGGACGCCAACGTGCTGGACGTCAGGCATTTCGGCGCAAAAGGCGATGGTATCACGAATGACACACGGGCCATTCAAGCGGCGATTGACCAGCTTCCTCCCTTCGACGTGGGGCATCCCTGGCAGACCAAGATCATTTATTTCCCGGCAGGTACCTATCTGGTGACAGATACGATTCAGCGCAGAGATAGTGGTGGACACTATTTGCCTGGCCTGGTGCTGATTGGTGAGTCACAGAAAGGCACCGTCATCAAGCTCGCCGACAATTCGCCTGGTTTTCAGGATCGATCCGCCACTAAATCAATGATCTTCATGGCATCGGGTCTTTTAGGGGGCGATCCACGCGCCGGAGGCAAGGATCCCGCGCTGGGTGAGGGCAACGATGCCTATATGAATGAGCTTGAGAACCTGACCCTGGAGGTTGGAAAGGGAAATGCCGGTGCGATTGGCCTGGATTACCTGGCCAACAATATCGGTGCGGTGCGCGATGTGACGATTCGCGCGGACGATCGCGCTCGGATCGGGTTGTCGATGACGCGAAAATGGATCGGACCCGCGCTGATTGAGAGGATTTCGATCACCGGGTTCGATATCGGCATTGATATAAGTCGAACTGAATACTCGATTACGTTGGAGGATGTAGCCATCCACAAGTCCCGGGAATTCGGCTTGCGAAATAATTCCAACTCGGTTCCGTTTCACAATCTCACGATTGATGTCGATGCGGGTGTCGGAATAGCCAATATTGGCCAGCAAGCATTGATTAGTGGCATCAAGGCGGATATTTCGGGACACGGTGAAGCTGCTTTTCAGAACACCGGCTCAGCAAATTTGCAAGGCGTTACGACTTCTGGTTTTTTGCCGAATCCCGGCGATAAAAAATCGGAGAATTTGGACGGTGTTTTCGACGGGGAGAAAAGAATAGCCGATTCACGGTGGAATCTTCCGATTCTTTCAAGTGCGGTTCCCGATGAGCCGTCATCGCACGAATGGGTAAGTGTAAAGGCTTTTGGAGCCGTTGCCGACCCGAGAGTGGATTCGACCCGCGCGATCAACGCGGCATTTCGCTCCGGGGCGAAGACGATATTCTTTCCAACAGGGCAATACAAGATCAGCGGATCGTTGGCCGTGCCGGCAGCAGTTGAAAAGATCGAGGGACTATTTTCCACGATATTCGCGGATCACAATTCGAACGGGCCCTATCCGGCGTTTTTTACAGAGCCGCGCTCGACGCCACTAGCGTTGCGGCGTCTGATTGTCGAGAGCAGAAACGGACCTTATGCGGTGATCGAGCACCGGGCGGCATCGCCAGTTTTGCTGCAGGACATAGTCGCATTCGGGGTCGGTTTGATTACAAGACCCGCTGAGGGAGGAAACGTCTTTGTGGAAAATATCAGCAGCAGTGGTCCGAGCAAGCTGAGTGGTCCCGCCGGAGCGTGGTTCCGCCAACTAAACGTGGAAGCAAATGGCACGATGACCGAGACCGATGGAACGCCGCTGTGGATTCTTGGAGCCAAAACGGAGCAGACCCTCACTCTTGTCAATGCTCGCAATCATGCGAACACGGAAGTGGTTGGCGGACTGATCTATCGTGTCAAGCCCGAAAGCACGGATGTGCCGCTTTTCGTTTCCGAGAGTTCCAGATTAGTGGCGTCCTATGCCGAAGAAGCATTTTTCCCGACCGCCGTATACTCGGTCCATCTGCTGTCGAAATCCGGGGGCCAGGAAACTGCCGTCAAGGCAGTTGATCTTCCTCTTCGTGGCAAGTTCGGAAGAATGGTTCAACAATTGTACGTGGGAAATTGAGGTAAATTTGAAAGCACCGGTTGAGGACGAAGCTACGGCTTGCACCGGTTCAGGATCCCCAGAGGAAGATGTTTTTCGTTCTCCTCAAACTCCCTTATGCTTACAGAAAGCAGGGTTTGAACCAACGACCGAACCGCAGCCAAATGATCTCCGATTGCGTGCCACGCCGCCTCCGCCGTTTCGTCTCAAACGTTCAAATATAATGGGAATTCGGCAGCAGATCCCACCGACCACATTAGCTGCGTCAATGCCGCCGAATTTTCCGCGTTTTAGTGCCGATCCGCTCTCGCGCCTGCACCTATCAGTCCAATCGCAACGATGGCTGACGTAACCACTGAGTCGAATCGATCAATCTGACCGACTATCTCCAAGATCGGCCCTCGCGGAGCAACCCCGGGAGGCAGGCCAAGTTAATCCGACTTTCATAATAGATGATCAGGAATCAACTTTGCTATAAATCTCTTCCAGGCGATCTCGCGCGCGCTCAACGCTAAACCTCCCCTCTATCCGAGCTAACGCCCCAGCACTTAATCTCTCATAGTCGGCGCGATTCTCATAGAAAGCCTGGATTTGGTCGGCAATTGACCGAGCCAACGAATTTATCGTTGACCAGTATGCCTCTGCATATCCCGGGCGCTTCTGACCGTAGAGCCATTTCCATTTGCCAACGTTCGCGTCGTTGTCGAAGCTGAGCAAGAATCCGGACTCGTTGTGCTCGACAATTTCAGTCTGTGCGCACGTTGCGGTTGCAATAACAGGAGTTCCAGCCGCCATTGCTTCGATGGATACATATCCAAATGTGTCGTGAAGTGTAGGCAAAACCAAGAAATCTGCCTGCTGCATAAGCCGCTGCACCTGCTCGTTTGGGAGCTGTCGATGATAGACAATGCCGTCACTCTGCAAGTCTGCCAGAGATACCTGGACCGCAGAGGCATCAGGTGGGCCAACGTAATCATCAACCGCCCACGCCAAGGACGAAACGACGGTCGTTTGCACGGCAATACCCGAACTTCTCAACATTTTGTGCGCACGAAGAAGCGCCGGACCGCCTTTTCTGAAAAAGTCGCCTCCGACAAACAGCAACTTGAGCGGGGACGCTCCAAGATCCTTCGGTGCATTGCGGGTGAGCTTGACTCCAGGATAAATGATCTTCGATTTATCAACCAAATTGGCTAGATCGAGGTCATGTTGGCGATGTTGATACTTCATTTGTCGCATCGCATAAGACGACATTGCGACAAGGGCGACGCATTGGCTGCTAACCAGACGCTGTCGAAGATGCGACGCGAGAAAAGGAATCGGACGATCTTCTGGAAGGCGCGGTGCGTAGTCTTCGAAGGTTATGACGAATGGACATTTCGTAAAAAGTGGTATCGAGTTGAAGTTATGTATCAGATCATATCCACGACCACCAATTGAAATGCTGTCAAGGCGTTTGCTAATTCGTTGCAGAGGATTGGTCGGACCGGGGATGAAATCTGCATTTCTCTGACCGTGAAGAATATTGTAATTGATCGCGTAGTTGCGCCCCACACGCACTCGTAGTTTTCGTATCTTAATTGGTTTCATCTTGTCCGTCACCGATCGGCCAATTCACGGGTCTTAGGATAGTCCAAATTATAAGCCGAAGCTTGCGTCATAACCGAAATAGGGCGTCTATTCACTTGGGAACTCGAACTTACCGGTTGGACGACGCCCAAGTTCGATACTTTACACAACCCTGGTATTCCGGTGGAATCGCGGTGCCGAAGCCATTCTTGGAGCCGTTGAAATCCTTGTCAGGCATACAATTGCGGCCGGGTATTTGGTATTTCGACGTGACGTGATATGTTTGGATCGGTTAACCAGAGGGCGCGTTTGGATATGATGATTAAGACGTTTTCGTTTCGAAATTGTGTTTACCGCCGTTGCTGAAGGATCCGAAATGGGTGGCCCAGAGCCCCCGAGATTTTATTCTCCACCGCTAATGGAAGATATTCCGACTGAACTCCGGCGTGGGAGAATTGATATGGTCAGGCGCCTTCGCGTCGCAATTTACGCACCGCATTTTTCGGAATATTCTTATCGGCTTGCGGCGGGACTGGCTCGTCATTGCGACGTGCGACTTGTGCTCAATCGCAAGGATGCAAACCGCCAATGGGATTTAGACGCAATTCCGGTAAGCCTCCCATTCGAGCTCCGCATTCGGGATTTAAGCCTTCGACGCGCCGGAGCGATCGGAATTCCCAGATCATTACTCGATGTGTTTACTTTTCGTCCCGACATTGTCCATTGCCACGAGAGCCCCGACTACTATACCGCGACACTGATAGAATTGTTGCGTCTGTTCAGGACGCCGGTGGTTCTTACTGTGCACGACGCTTACCCGCATTCGGACGGCGGCTCCGGCACGAACGCGATAGAGGAGGGGTTGCGAAGCCGAATGCGTGCCGCTGCGGCTCTGGTGACGCTGCACGGCGAAAGGTGTATCGCGGAATTCCGGCGCGCCTCCCCAGATTTCAAAGGGCGAATAAAGTCCGCCATGCACGGCGTGTTGATGGTCCCGCCGTTGACCGCGACGCCGATCGAGCCGGTGGCGGGAAGGATCCTCTTTTTCGGGCGCATGATGTCTTACAAGGGGTTGGACGTCTTCTTGGATGCAGTGGATATTTTGGCGACACGCGGCGTGCAGCATCAAGCCGTGGTCGCGGGACGCGGGCCAGAGCTGGCGCGGCTTAGCCCGCGAATTGTGACGTTACCGACAGTTGAGACGATCGACGCTTATATCTCGCCGGAAGAGACCGGTGCTCTCTTTCAGTCGGCCGCAGTCGTTGCGCTACCCTATAAAGATGCAACTCAAAGCGGCGTCCTTGCCTCCGCCTTTGGCAATCATCGTCCAGTGGTCGCGAGCGCTACTGGTGGGATTCCGGATATTGTGATGGATGGTATCAACGGAGTTCTCGTGCCTCCGGGTGACGCGGTCGCGCTCGCAGACGGGTTACAGCGACTGCTTTCATCGAAGAGAGTGCTGGCCGATCTCACTGCAGGCGCGACGCGCACGGCAGCAGGATTGATGAATTGGGATCACATTGCTGATGAAATTCATTTGGCCTACCAAGGTTTGATTGAGCGCTCCCGCTGACTCGCTACGGTCGGTTGGCCGGAATCGTTGCCCATTTCGGCCTGAACATAGTGAGATGTTTTAGGAAGAAATGGCTTCTCGAGAAGGTGCCATGAGATGTAGGCGAGCGCCGTGACGATGCCGAAAATAGCTAGGATTGCCAGTTTCGCCGAAGCCCCGAACAAGCCGAAATCGACCCCGAGTTGGACGATTGGAAAATGAAACAGATAGGCGGCATAGGATAGGTCGCCGATAAGGCCGACGTTAAGCAGGAATGGTCCGAAGGCCACCGCAAATACCATGCAAGCCAGCAGTATAGGTTTCCAGAACCAGAGATCTTCAATGTTGACGAAGCAAGAGATAAGCAGCGCGGCCAAGCCCAATAATCCAAGATATTTTCGAATCTGAGCATCATAGTAGTAAATCGCACCTCCCAGTGCGAAATAGCGCATCTGTCCCGGCAGTTGCTTGGCCAGTTCCTCGTAAAATGAGTGCCCAGTTTTGGCGGCAAGTATCTTGAAGCCGAGGTAGTACAGATAGGAAAACATGTACAAAAAGATGAGCACGGGAAGGCGACCGCCCCAGCGCATGAGCGATACGAAGACAGGCACCGCGAGATAGAATGCGACCTCAACCTTGATCGTCCATAAGGAGCCATTCACCGCGGGTGCAAGGTTTTGTGTGAAGACCCCCGGCAGGGTCGGTGCCGCAAAATTCAAGAATGTGAGGTTGGCGGCAACATATTTCACCCAGGCCGTTCCGAAATATCCAGCCGCATTCTCCTGCGAAACGAAATAGAGACCAAACGCCGCTGCCAAGACGACGAAAAAATAAGCTGGGTAAATTCGACGCGCTCGTTTCGCGAAGTAGGATTTAAGCGTGCTGCTTCGTTCATAGCTGCTGAAGATAAGATAGCCGCTAACGAGAAAAAAACCCTGAACGGCGGAATCGACCGAGTAAAATGGTGGCAGTACCCGTTCCTGAGCGCCCGAAAGTATGACGCAATGGAAGTAAACGACCGCGTATGAAAATAACAGACGAAGCAGGTCCAGATTATTCTGTCTTAGGTCCTTTGTGTCGTAAAACCTGATCAGGCGTTCGACTGTTTTGCGGACGGAGCACAGCATGTTGACCAATACCTCTGCCGCACCCGACCGTTGGCGCGTCGTGAAATCGAAGAAACGTTGTTAGCGGTCAAATAGTGCCCGGGCAATCCTGCAGGGATCTGTACCGGCAGTTCGATCCGAACCTCATTCGCGTTTCTTAAGCACGGAGACTAGAGATTGTGCAATCGAGGCGGGCGAATAGGCCTTCCTCAATGTCAGGATCGTCTCGGATGTGGGACGCTTATTCGCGGAAAGTTGAGAATCTATCTGCGAGATCCATGCTTCGACATCCCTGGGACTTTCGACATAGCTGCCCAAGCCGAGCGTAACTTCTGGCAAGGCAGTCGTGCCGCTTACAAGGATCGGGGTTCCCAGTCCCAGTGCCTCGACGGCAGGCATACCGAATCCCTCGTAGAGCGACGGCAACACGAACAATTGGGCTTCGCGGTAGAGCGAACCTAAATCATCATCCGAAAGGAAACCGAGAAGTCTCACTCGGTCTCTGACCGCATTCGATAGTCGCGTCGCAATGAACTCCCGGTTGGAGACGGAATCCACACCAACCATATAAAGGAAGAGGTCAGGGTGGCGGTGGGCTAATTGTTCAAACGCCAGCAGCAGAGTTTCAAGGTTTTTGTGCGGAAATTGATGGCATACGGACAGGAGATAGCGGCGCGACAACAATTGGACGATATGGGAGTTCGGCGCATTTTCGTCCTGCCTATCGAATCGATCCCAATCGATGGCGTTATAGATCACGTCGCATCGCTCCGCGGTCCTGCTTCCAAAGAACTCTTCGACATACCGCTTTTCCGATTGCGAGATGAGCACGACGGCGTCGGCCCGTCGGAACATCCAGGGCAAGTAAGAATCCAGCCATGCCTTGCGGCGCGCAGAATGATATGCGGGCAGGACTTTGTACTGAATGTCGTGAAGAATGACGGCGCTCAAGTGACGAGAAAATGGACGTCGTGGCGGGATGAAATAGTTAGGGTACAGAGCCCAATAAGAATCTCGGCGGCTCCATTCAAACAGAGTTTCCTGCAGGAAGCGGACGTTCTTGGGCCCAGGAAGGCTAAACCCGGCCGTTCGGCCGATCCGCTGGCTTTGCTTTAGCCATTCCCCAAATTCCGGCGAGAGATGTTCGTCTCGGTCATAAACCACAGCTATATCGAGTGCAGTTAGTGCTAATCCCCGGATTAAATTATAGATGGCGAATTCGGTTCCACCGATCTGCTTGTGACGAACAGCAAAGAGTGGAATTGTGATCGAAGGTGGCATCTCGCTCTCTGGCAATCGCTTGGTGTGCTCTCTAGCTTTATAGCTTTATTTTACGATGGTTCCCAAGGAACCTCTGTGGGTATCAAATCGGCACAAAACGGAAGCGTAATTCCCGTGCAGTCAATTTAACTATGCCGAGGTGGGGTATCGGGAATGCCGTCGTTATACTTGAAGACTTTTAATTGCTGTGTCACGTAATAATGGATTATTTCCATCTGGTTTTGCTGGAAGCTTCGACAATGGCCCCGAGCGTAGCGCTGATCATTCCGACGTTAAATGCAGAACGCAACCTGGAGAGGCTGCTGCCCAAGATTTCTGCACAAACCGTAAAGCCCGATCAGTTTATCGTTGTCGATTCCGACTCACAGGATCGGACAGGTGAGCTTTTGCGTCAGGCAGGAGCCGTGATTGTGCCAATTTCGCGTGCAGAATTCAATCACGGAGGAACGCGCACCGCGGGTCTGCGGCTTGCTTCCGAGCGGGACATCGCTATTTTTATGACGCAGGATGCCATCCCGGTCGATGAATTTGCGTTCGAGAGGCTGCTCGCCCCGTTCCAGGACGATGAGATTTCCGTCACCTACGGTCGGCAAACCGCTCGGCTGCGAGCGGGCCCGATAGAGGCTTTTGCGCGCCAGTTCAATTATCCCCCAACGTCGCAGATGCGCTCAGCCACTGATATCCCGCGGATCGGTTTCAAGACATGTTTTTGCTCGAATTCTTTTGCGGCATATCGCGTCCGTCCGCTGCTCGATCTCGGTGGATTTCGCAGCGACGTCATTTTCGGCGAGGATACTATCGCGGTCGCCGAGCTAATACTGCAGGGCGCAAAGATCGGATATGTCGCGGATGCGATGGTTGAGCACTCGCATGGCTACAGTATGGCAGAGGAGTTTCGTCGGTACTTTGACATCGGGGTTTTGCATGCTCGCGAAAGGAACTTGCTTGAAAAGTTCGGCTCGGTCGGGGGAGCGGGACGCAGCTTTGTCACGCAGGAATTGCGGTTCCTCTTGCAAGTCGCACCATGGCTTGTTCCGGAAGCGGTCGCGCGCACGTTGAGCAAGTTTGTCGCATACAAATTGGGAGGTATTGAGAGGCGGTTGTCAGTTGCCGCGAAAAGGCGTCTCAGCATGAATGGCCGCTATTGGCGGGACGTTGCATTGTGAGCATTTTTTGTGAGCGTTAAGTCGGATGGCAAATGCGTGCTTGTGATGCGTCAGAATGCGCCTCAAAGTTCAATACGTTTCCTTCAATATCATCTGGGTATTGGAGCGTAGGTACGCGCCCGATATCCCGATTTGAGGAGTAATGATGGCAAGTGTCTCAATTGCAATGGCGACGTTCAACGGCTCAAGATTTATACTTGAGCAGTTGAAGAGCCTGGCCAACCAAACCCACCTTCCGGACGAAGTAGTCATATCGGATGATTGTTCGACGGATGGCACCGTTCAACTTGTTGAGGAGTTTTCGAAGCAAGCGCCATTCAAGGTTCGTATTGTTAGAAATGAAACCAACAAAGGTTACAGAGACAATTTTATGCAGGCGGCTGGAAGATGTAGCAGCCCCATAGTCGCTTTTTGTGATCAAGACGACATTTGGCACTCGGACAAAATATCGGAAACGTTGAAATGCTTCGATGATCCGTCTGTCATGCTGGTTCATCACAACGCGAACCTAATTGATGTGAACGGCCGTTACCTCCGGTTAGCGCTGGAAAACCGAATGCTGAAAGAAAAGCTCGCTCCCCGATTTTTTGCGATGGGCTTCACTGAGGTCTTCCGGCGAGAGTTGCTGGCGTTTTCAAGCCTGAGGGATCAAAGTATCGATCACCAGGAACCGACTGAGAAAATGGCCCATGATAAGTGGATCTTTTTTCTTGCGGCCTCATTTGGAAAAATCGTGTATTTGCAACAGCCGTTGGTCGACTACAGGCAACACGCCAATAATACCTATGGATTCAAGCCTGATGGTTTTTTAACAAGAATACTGAAGAAAATAAACCATTCCGTTGGGACATTTCCTGTCGTCGCACTATTCGCGGAACGAAGCGCCAAAATACTTTCGTACGCAAGTCGGGACTTTTCCGAAGACGATATTATGAGGAACCGACTGCAGCAAAGGTCGGAACGATTCGAAAGGTTGGAACAATGGTATCGTGATCGGTTCATGGCTTACGATGCCAAGAATATTCTTACGCGAGCGGCAGCCTGGAAACGTTTGTTGCATTCCGGGGCTTACAAGCCGTCCGATCCATGGTCATTCGGTGTCACAAATCTATTAGCCGATGCGACATTTGGCGTTATCCTCGGGTCGTTCTTCCGAAGGCTTCAACGGCCGGAACCTACCGGGTCCGTAAAACCTACCGGGTCCGTAAATTGTCCACAGATTAAGTGAATGTTGGAAATATGGACTATCCGATTGGGCAGCGCCTGGTGAGACCGACGGATATTCCGCCTAGCCTTGCGCAACACGCAGCAAATATTGGCCGTAGGCACTCTTGGCGATCGGCTTGCCCAGCTCTTCCAATTGGCCGGCATTGATCCAGCCGAGGTGGAACGCGATTTCTTCCGGGCAGCAGATCTTGAACCCCTGCCGCTTTTCGAGCACGCGGACGAATTCGGCGGCTTCGAGGAGGTTATCGGGTGTACCCGTGTCGAGCCAGGCAAATCCCCGGCCCATCCTTTCGACGTGCAATTGCTTGCGTTCGAGATAGGCGCGATTGACGTCGGTAATTTCCAGTTCGCCGCGGGCGGATGGCTTCAAATTTGCCGCGATGTCGACCACCTGCCGATCATAAAAATACAGCCCGGTGACCGCCCAATTGGAACGCGGTTGACGGGGCTTCTCTTCGATCGAGACAACCAGGTTGCTATTGTCGAATTCGACAACGCCGTAGCTTTGGGGATCGCTGACGTGATAGGCAAATACGGTAGCGCCTTCCGTTTGTTTGCCGGCCCCCTGTAACAGCGGAATGAGATCATGGCCGTAGAAAAGATTGTCTCCGAGAACCAGCGCGGACGACTGCCCCGCGACGAAATCAGCGCCAATGATGTAAGCTTGGGCCAACCCATCCGGGCTCGGTTGCTCGGCATAACTGAAAGACATCCCCCACTTCGATCCGTCTCCCAGCAAATGCCGGAATTTTGGCAGGTCGGCGGGCGTTGAAATAACCAGGATATCCCGGATGCCCGACATCATCAGCGTTGAAAGCGGATAATAGATCAGGGGTTTGTCATAGATTGGGAGCAATTGCTTCGACGCCGCGATGGTCATCGGGTGAAGGCGCGTGCCGCTGCCTCCCGCAAGAATGATGCCCTTGGTGATCGAACTCATTTTACATCTTTCCCTTGAAAATCCCGAGCGATGATTCGGCCGATGCATCCCTGCAACGATTGTTGCCAGTGCGGCAAACGGACACCGTGAATGTTGGCTAGCCGGCCATTGTCCAACCGGGAATTAGCAGGCCGTCGCGCCGGAGTCGGATACTCCGCTGTCGTGATCGGCACCACGCGCGCAGACGGGCCACCTGCCGCGGCAGAGGCAGCAAAAATGGCCGTTGCGAACTCCGCCCAGTTGGTGTCGCCGCCACCGGTCATGTGAAAGATGCCGCGCAGCTCCTGCGCGGAAGGCCGATCGAGCAGATTCCTTATGATCGCAATGATGCCGTCGGCGATATCAAGTGCGTTGGTCGGCGTACCGCGTTGATCGCTGACCACCAATAGTTGCTCTCGCTTGTCCGCCAGCGCGAGCATCGTGCGTACAAAGTTCTTGCCGAACGGGCTATAGACCCAGGCGGTACGAAGAATGACATGGTTGTCGCTCGCAGCGCTAACAGCGCGTTCACCCCTAAGCTTGCTGTCGCCATAAACGCCAAGCGGCTTTGTCGGATCGTCCTCCCGGTAGGAGCAATCGAGGCTGCCGTCGAAAACGTAGTCGGTCGAAAGCTGAACGATGGGCACATTGAGTTTGGCCGCGGCGCGAGCTGCGGCTTCTGCGCCGGCTCCGTTAATCCAATAGGCGAGAGATGGCTCACTTTCTGCAAGATCGACCGCAGTGTAGGCGGCTGCATTCACGATGGCGTCGGGTCGAAGATCGATCAACGCCCCTTCAACGGTTTCTGGTCGAGCGAGATCTGCCTCGGGCCGCGCAACCGTTTGAACGTCGATATTGGCCGCGGTAGCTCGTTCAACCAGCGACTGCGCAACTTGACCGTTGCGGCCCGTGACAGCTATTCGCATGATCTACTCAAAATACGTCGGAAGAGAGTTTAATCTCGGATGTCGCGTATCCTTGTCCGACAGGATTGCCTTGCCAGGCGGTATGGGCCAATCGATGGCGAGATCCGGATCATCCCAGGCAATGCCTAAATCGTTCGCCGGAGAGTAATAGGCGGTTACCTTGTAAAGAACATGCGTATCGGGTTCCAGGGTGCAGAAGCCATGGGCAAATCCAATTGGCACCAGCAGCTGCTTTCCGTTGTCTGCTGACAGCTCCTCCGCCACCCATTTGCCGTAGGTCGGCGAGGTGCGCCGCAAATCGACGGCGACATCGAAAATACTGCCGCGGAGCACGCGGACCAGCTTGTCTTGCGCCGCGGGATTGCTTTGGAAATGCAAGCCGCGAATAGTCCCAATCCCGGCAGACGAGGATTGGTTGTCCTGGACAAAATCCAGTTCAACGCCGTGTTCGAAAAAACGCTGGCGATTATAGGTCTCGCAGAAAACACCGCGCGAATCCTGAAAGGATTTTGGCGTGACAATTTTGACAGCTTCGATCGAAGTCGGAACAACGGTTAGCATAAGGAATCCTGATCACGAGCGATCGAACTTAGACCGCAATGCCCAATCTTTCGCCACGATAGACGCCCGATCGTACGCGTTCCCACCAGGCCGTATTATCGAGATACCACTGCACGGTCTGGCGTAAACCGGTCTCGAAGCTATAATGTGGCTTCCACCCCAAATCACGCGCAATCTTTGTTGCGTCTATGGCATAGCGTGCGTCATGTCCCGGCCGGTCGGCGACAAAGCTTATCAGCTGCTCGCGCCGGCCAATCGCCGCACTTGGGGCAAGCTCGTCGACTAACTTGCAGATCGAGCGGACAACGGTGATGTTGGAGCATTCATTGTTGCCCCCAATATTGTAGCAATGGCCCTGACCCCCTCGCTGCGCCACTTGCAGAAGCGCGTCGGCATGATCATCCACATGCAACCAGTCACGGATATTTTCGCCGGTGCCATAGACCGGGAGTGGCTTGCCCTGCAGGGCGTTGATAATTGTCAGCGGAATAAGTTTTTCAGGGAAATGATAGGGACCGTAATTGTTCGAACAATTGGTCAGCACAACTGGCAAACCGTAGGTATGGTGCCATGCGCGCACGAGATGATCCGATGCCGCTTTCGACGCCGAGTAAGGTGAGTTCGGCTGGTAAGGCGTATCTTCGCGAAAATGTCCCGTCGCTCCAAGCGAGCCAAATACCTCGTCGGTCGAAATATGATGGAAGCGGAATTTCTCCTTATTGGCCTCGCTCAAGCCTCGCCAATACTCCAGCGCAGCCTGTAGCAGCGAGAATGTGCCGACTATATTCGTTTGGATGAATTCACCGGGGCCATCGATTGAGCGGTCGACGTGGCTCTCGGCGGCGAGATGCATGACGACGTCAGGCGAGAAATCCTTGAAGATCCGGCGCATAGAGGCGGTATCTACGATATCCGCACGCTCGAATTGATATCGAGGATCGGTCGCGACCGGGGCAAGGGACTCGAGATTTCCGGCATAGGTCAGCTTGTCAACAACCACGACGTGGCTGGCCGTGGTTTTGATTAACCTGCGGACTACCGCAGATCCGATAAAACCTGCGCCGCCTGTTACTAGATAGCGAATCGTCATGAGTAAAATCCATAACATGGGCGATGGACGAAGAAGCGTACAGTTAATAGCACATGCCTTTGCGAATGTGGCAATCTGAGCGTACTTTTAATTGGATCAATCTGAAATTAATTGGATCAATCTGAAATTTAAGAATTTGAGCCGAGGTGCTTATTAAAATGGCTTTTGCGAGGCGCGGCCTGTAAGGAGCGATAAAATGTCTGGATTAAATTGCTGCCATTGAATTGATGGAGTGGACGGTTGGATTGATCAATCGAAGGTTGGGTTCCCACCGAACTCAAGCGGAGGGCCGATAAACCTGCCTGCTGCATCCAGATGCTTTTCGATTGCAGTCTGATACTGTTCACTGGTCGGTAAAAATCGAGTCCGGAGGCGAATGCATTCTGCGTTAGTCAACGATCATGATCGAAAATATTTCCACTATCGATCAACCAAAGCTCGGTAGGTTGTTGTTGCAAGGACCTTCGTTTCGCTATTTTTCGAATCCCGTGGCGCAGGGAACGGATTCCTTCAAGCTCTCGATCAGCGGCACGTCCTTGCGGTTGGAGGGCGCTTCCTTGATCACTTTGTGCCTTACCACCCCATAGAGAATATACAGCAAATAATCCGCCTTTTTTTCGGCGAAATTCGGATGCAGTTTGGCCTTTTTAATAAATTTCTTGATATCGAGTTAAAGTTAATAGTCGAGTTAAATTATGCATGCTCCTGGACTCGGCATTTATAAAAGGAGCCTGGGTGCCGGCGTTCAAATCCGGCGCAATGTGCTTATTTCGAGCCTCGTGTTTCTCGGAGCATTTGCTGTAGCTCTCGCGCCAGAAATTTTCGATAGACCGCTGACCGGACTGATCAATAGCTTCGCCAATCGCTCCAGGCTGTTCGACGGACTGGTCAGTTCCTTGAATGATTGCTGCTCGTTCTCTGGGGTAGTTCTCATGGCTTTGATTTGGTCGTGCTGGCTCGATACCAATAACATTGAAAGCCGTGCTCGGATCCTGGTCGGAACACTAGCGGCAGTAGCAGCCGGCGGTGTTAGTCGTGTTTTGCAACATGCACTGCCGACCCATCCACGTCCCTTTCACGATCCGGCCTTCGCTTTTCAAGCGCCATCGGGAATTGAACAGCACTATAACACTTGGAACTCGTTCCCCAGCGATCACGTTACGGTCTTTATGGGACTAGCATTTGTAATTTATATCGCGCGCTCAAGATTCGCTATTTTTGTGATTGTTTGGACCATATTTGTGGAAACTTCCCGGGTCTATATGGGCGGGCATTATCCCTCAGATATGGTTGGAGGTGCTGCGCTGGGTGCGGTTGCGGTTTGGGCCACGCAAGTGCCTTGGTTGATCTCATTGGGGAGCAGATTGGTGATCAGGTTGGAGCGATCACCCTCACTATTCTGCATGGGCGCGTTCTTTTTATCCTACCAAATCGCCACCCTTTTCGGGGATATACGTAATACTCTGGGTCCTCTCCATATTTGGTGAAAATCGGAAAATGGTGCGGACGCATTCTGTTAGATGCGCAACGCTG
>Ga0210396_10001619_pt1 | contig 24040 bp, 30 predicted proteins | sample IncBWH17OmetaG_FD_155466 | JGI IMG/M metagenome (GOLD analysis project Ga0210396, IMG submission 155466) | Forest soil microbial communities from Barre Woods Harvard Forest LTER site, Petersham, Massachusetts, United States - Inc-BW-H-17-O ... | reverse complement strand
CGCCAGGTACAGCTCCCGCCCATGGTTGTCATTGATCACCTTATCGTCCGGGTCCAGGGTGAAGAACAGGGAATGGAACGTCCGCACATGGTCCCGCGCCTCCACCGGCACGTTGTCCCGGCGATCACTCGCCATCGCCTCCATCACCTTCCCAGCGGCAAGCACATACACCCGCCCCTGCGCCCTGCCTATCTCCTCCGATGCGCGGTAAAAAGCATACCCGGCAAACCCACAACACGCCAACACTAGCACCACGCACGACATCCGAATAAGCCTAAATGACGACTCGATATTCCTCGACTTCTCATACATACCCCCTCCCCTTTTAACGTTATATACTAAAGCACCGTAGCCGCTACCTTTGCCGCCGTCTTCGCTGCCGTTACCACTGCCTCCGGCACCTTCTTCTGCAAGGCTCCGCCACCGGACGGGAATACGTTGATGATATGATTCGTGATCGACGGCACGCAGAAATACCCTACAGCGCCAATCAAGAGAAAAATCAAATACGCGGTATCCGTCATCCCGAACGACGGCGAGCCGTTTGCCATCGTCTGGTTCGTGTCAAATTGGATCATTGCCACCTGCAACTGCCCGATCATCACAGAGAAAATGTTCGCCACCGGTAACCACAAAAACACGTTGATATACCGTCCCAGCCAGGCCACAAACACATGCCGGAAGCCGTCAAACGTAGACAACCCGATCGCCAGCGGACCCAGGATCGCCAGCAATACCAGCTCGAACGTCCTAAGCGTATTGATACAAAGCGCCGCCGCCTCATAGACCAACTGTAGCACCTGCGCAAGGAACAACCTGAGCGCCGTCCGGAACATGTAATAAATGCGGTCCAGATTAAACATGATCGCGTTCGTGATCCCTGAAAACAAGCCCGTACTGGCGTCATTGCTGTACTGCTCCCAAATCTTTTCGTTGCCCGACCCGTCTAAGCCCACAAACGCCTGCCATTCTGGGGAATCCTCCGTTAGCACCTTCGTAATTGCTGCGTTGGTCTGGGCCATCAGGGTATTCGTCCCCACCACGGTCGTCCCCAAAATCCCATTTACCACGGTAATAAACACCGGATAAAAAGCCAGGAGCAGCCCGATAGCGAAAGGTCTCAGCAAAGGGAAAAAATCAATAGCCTCCGTCCGCACCAGGTGACCCCACACCCGATACGTCACATAAAACAACGCCCCGAAACCCGCCAGCGACCGACCGACCGACGTCAGATCGTCTACGTACACCAGCATTGATGTATACACGTTTTCCAGAACTCCCTGCAGCCCATGTATAAAATCCGACACATTACTATACGGACCAACATCCTGCGCCGACGCCCAAAAGGGGAAACACACTCCTGCAAGTAGCAGGATCCACCCAACACCTCTTTTCATGCCTATGAGATTTTAACCGTTTTAAAATACCCTACCGCAAAAAACCTTATGGCCCCAGCCCATACAACGCCCTGAGCGTCGCTTGATCGTTCACCGCCTGGTTCCGTTGTGCCGCCTGCACCGCCGCCTGGTTGTCGAACTTCCGCAAGGCATCCAGTTGCCCACTGATATTCGCATCTATCCGGTCGATTGCCGCCAGCCGCTCCGCATCGCTCATGCGTAATTCAGCGGTTGTGATCACCATCATCAGTTCGTTCACGTTCTTCACGCTCCCTTGGACAAGGTCCGCATAGACGTTCCCGAAATACACCAACTCCCCATCCGTAAACTGCCCCGTTCCCTGCAAATACCGGTTCGCGGCCTTATACTCCTGTACCAAGAGCGCTTCCTTATTGATAATATCCCCCACCTTCGCATACGAGCTCACCGCAGGGCTCACCGCCAGTAGACCGTCAAGGAAAGCCTTGTGCAGCGAAAACGTGCCCTGACTAAGGTTCTTTATGTCCTGATATCCCTGGTGCACCACCGTATAAGCGGAATACATTTCAGACAAAATCTGCTTCAGCTGCGACAGCTTCTGCACATCCAACAACAGCTGCGTAATATCATCCGCCACCGACTGCGCCATCACACCCGACACCGCCATCATCAACAACGCCCCCACCAATACCATCCGCCTCATAACCCACCTTTTTCTGTAAGCAAAACGCCCTATGGCAACCCATACAACTTCAATACCGCCCCTGCATCCCCCGACTGCCTCGTCCGCTGAGCAACCACTGCGTCGGCCGCATTCGTCACGTCCACCGTCGCCCTGTACCGCTGCCGTGCCCGGCTATCGACCGCCAGCACTTTAAGGATCCGCTCATCATCCGACATCTCCAATGTATTATCCGTTAACACCTCTTCCAGCAACGTCACATCCGCCAACCCCTCCTTTACGATCTCGCCATACAAGGTGACCAGGTATGCCAGTTCATCCGACCGCAACCCCGGCGACGCCCGATACCGCGCCAACGCGGACGAAAACCGTTCGACCGACGCCACCTGTAACGTGGCTACCTCGGCTACCTCCACCATACCCAACACGACGGGGCTCACCGTCCGGAGCGACGTGTAAAAATTCCTGTGCATGTCAAACTCCCCTGACTTTATACTCCGTATCGTACTCAAGCCGGACTCCACGATCGCGTACCCCTTTTCCAGGACGCCCAGGTAAATCTGCAACGCCCCGATCTGCTGCTCCTGGTACTTCTTGCGCGTCTTATTCTGCTCAAACCACTCGTCGAATGTTTGCCCCTGCGACCGCGCCGCGCACAACACGAACGCCACCCACATCACCCACCGTCCCATACCTCACCGTTTTACTGTATCCCATACAATGCCTTCGTCGATGCCAGGTCCCCCGCGCTCTGCGATCGCTGCGCACTCAGCAGAAACGCTCCCTGGCTGAACCGTGCCAGGTCCGCATAATTCTTGTCTATGTCCTTCCCTGCCTCATCAATGATTGCGAGCCGCGGCCCATCCCCCATCTCCGTCACCAGCGACGTCACTACACTGGCCAGGTGCTCGATGTTCTGCGCACTCTGACTGGCGATGCCCGACAATACCTTATACATAGCGGATAGCTCCGTCGCCGAAAAATGCGAGTCGTTATTCAGCACCGCATACACCTGCTTATACCCCGCCACGATCCGCGCCTGCTTCTCCACCATATCCCTCACCTCCTCGTAGGTCGCCAGCACCGTCTTCACCGCCCACAATTCCTGATAGAACTCCGCGAACAGATCCCGCTGCTGCTGTACCCACCCCGTTATATCTGTTAGTTCTGACTGCGCCATATCATTCTCCACCGCCTTCTCCGTGTTCTGCGCCTCGATCGTCTCGGTCTGCATCCGCTCGATTTCCAGGTCTGTCGCCACGATCACCTTCTTTACCGCAGTCTGGATAATGTCCAGGATGGGTATCTGCGCCCTTGCCGGCGTCCCTTCCACAAGGCAGGCCAGGAGGAGCGCCGCCAAACCCCACCGGCGCCCCCTCCCTTTTCCATTAACAGGAGGCCTGCCCGTCCACCGAATCCACGCCTTATTTTTAGTCATACATTTCATGGTTTGTTGTTAATACATTCCAGCCTATCGGTGTACCACGCCACCGTCTCCGCGTCGTTCAACTGCGGTACCTCACGCTTCAACACCTCCACCTCGATCTCCGTCAACTGCCGGCTCGCTTCACTCTCCACGTTGAAGACCGCCCAGCCGTCTGCAAATTTTCTTACACAGTACATATCGTAAAATTTTGTTTCCCCTCCCCTCGTGGCTCCATCATAGCTGTCGTATTTTCGTCCGTATCTCCGCCGCCAACACTTCGATCCCCTTTCGCATACTCCCGTGCTTCCGCGCGTACTCCGCAACCAACACTTTCTCCCGTTCCTCCGTTGTGTACGCCAGATACTCTTCCATCGACACCTCCGTCCTATACACCCGCGAGTACGCAGACCCCAGCGATATAAACACCTCCTTGTACCGCCGCGTCGGGTCATTCGCCTTGTTCACCGACAACACCTGCACCACTTCCGCGTCCGTCAATCCCAACAGCGCCTGCACCTGCCCAAACTGATTCTGATACTTGCGCTGGTCCAGCAAAATCTTGCAGTCGGCATTCCCAACAATGGCCTTTTTCACAATGGGCGAATCCAGTACGTCCTCGATCTCCTGGGTCACAAACACCGTCTCCCCGAAAAACTTGCGAACCGTCTTCGACAGATACCGCAGGTACTCCGCCATGTTTTCCTGCGCAATAGCCTTCCACGCCTCCTCAATGTGAATCAGCTTCCGTACTCCCTGAAGCTTACGCATCTTATTGATGAACACGGACATCGTGATGATCGTCGTTACACTGAATAATATGGGGTTTTCCTTGATCGCGTCCAGCTCGAATACAATGAATGGCTGTTGCAACAACTCCAAATTCTCCTTGGCGTTCAACAAAAAGTCATACTCCCCGCCCTTGTAGTACGGCCTCAGCACATACAAAAAGTTATTCACGTCAAAGTCCCGATCCCTCGCCCCGTCCTTCTTCAGTACCTCCGTAAACTCATCCCGGAAAAACTCATAAAATGTATCGAAGCACGGCACCAGCTCATGATCCTTATCCAATCGATCAAAATACATCCGGAGGGCATTCGACAGCGCCACATACTCAAATCGGTTATACGACTCATCACTTTTTTTCCAAAGCGACAACAACAATGACTTGATTGATTCCATTTGCTCGATGTCCAGGCTGTCTCCTTGCGACAAGCGGAACGGATTAAAGCACAACGGGTGCTCCTTTGAATACGTGAAATAATACCCGCCCAATAGCTCACACAGCCCTCGATAGGAATGCCCGATGTCCACCACCACGATATGCGTGCCCTGCTCATAGTAACACCTAAGCATGTGGCAGCAAAAAAAACTCTTACCAGCGCCCGACGGGGCCACAACCAGCTTATTTCGATTACTTGTAATCGTTAATTTAAGCGGCAAGTCCGAAATATCTACCAGTAAGGGTCGTCCTGTTTGCCGATCACCCAGTCGAATACCAAAAGGCGATACAGAATCACGATAGGCCGTCTCCATCGAAAAGAAACAACACGCCTGTTCAAGAAAGGTGTCAAACGTCTCGTTCACAGGCAACTCCCCCGCATTCCCCGGGATCCCCGCCCACCACAATTCGGGCGCCCCCACCGTCTCTATATGCGCTACCGCATCCATGCCCGCTATCGCAGTGCTGACCCGGTTACGCATCTCCTTCAACTCATCCGGCCGATCCGTCCATGCCATCACGTTGAAGTGCGCCTTCACCGGCAACCGTTGCTCGCTGATCGCCTCATTCAGGAATGCCTCCGTGGCGTCCCGCCCGATCGCGTTCTCCCTTGAATAATTTGCCAGGGATTGCAGCCGCACTCTTTTGGCCTCCAACCTTTTCAGTGTAGCCGGGCCATCCTCGATACACACATATTGATTGTAGACATGATTACAATAGAGCAACTGTCCCAACCCCGCCGCAAATCCCATCGGGAACCGCGTCTTGTCCGTGCTGTACCGGTCATATCCCACCTTCGGCGCACATTGCCCCGGCAAATACTCCGGGTCCGCCAGCGTAAACAACAATGCGTGCTGTTCACCCACCTGGATCGTATCCGCAAACCGGATGTCCCTAATGACCAAGTCCGGCCCTTCATTCAAGTAACAATATTCCTCCACCACTCCGGCCCGCTTAAAGCCACTCGCCAGTTCCTCGTCTTTCAATCGTCGCAACTCCACCAAACCTGACGCCGCCAGGATGCTCACAAACTGCCCCACCGCCGTCTCGAACTCCCGAAGCCTTTCCGTCGATAACAACTCCACCGGCACCAGCGTTTTCCGGAGCAATCCCGAAGCCGCGGTCGTCGGCATCCGCCTATTCTCCGGCCGCCGCGTTAGGTATATCCGGCAGTGATGTCGCAAAAATTCCCGTTCATTAAAAAAGCGCTCGCTTGCCCTACTCAAAAAACTATCTCCCTCCTTCTCATAATCCGGCTTATACGAGTCTCGCACAAACCAATCCTGCATATGAAAAACGCAGCCCACCGGCAACACCTTCAACGCCCGCACGAACGCCTGATGCAACGCTTCATACTGCTGCCCAGACAAGGTAAACACCTCCGGCTTCCGCACCTCGAACCCTATCGTTACATCGCCCATTTTGGACACGATCGTATCCCCCGACACCTCCAGTATGGGCAACCTTTCATTTAACCCCGCTTCCATAACTCCTCCGCATTATAATGAACACTTTTCTCGACCGCGACACCAGCGCCCGCGGCACCCTACGCCGTGCCGCCCACTTCATCATCCCGTATTGCCCATACTGCTTGCTGATACGGAACACCCGTCCAATCGCGAGGGTCGCAAGGGCCATCACCAGGAATATCCCCACATATCCGCCGAGGCCTGCCACATACAGCGCGATATATACACCTAAGGACCCCAGCGTGATCCCCGCGACCCACCAGATGTACTGGGCCTTGAGCCCGCGAAATTCAATAGCTTTATTGATCCCTTTGTTGATCACATACACCTTTTCTCCCATACACCACGTTTTATAAGCCAAAAAAACTCTGAATTACGGTGGCCACGATCACCAAAAAAATACAAGCTGAGAACCACGCTGCCGCGACCTTCGCCGTGTCATGATCCCCATGTGACCACTTCGAGTACACGCGGACAGCGCCGATCAACCCGAGGATTCCGCCAATCGCGTACAACAAAGCCGACGCAGCCGGGAAATACCCCTTGATCATCGTCGTCGCCTGGTTGATTCCCGCCGTCCCATCCTGCCCGAACACCGCCATTGTCATCAAAAGCGCGGCCTCCAAAAAAGCACCATAAACCACCACTTTACCACTCCGCCTCATAATCCTTATGTTTAATAGTGAACAATCACCCCCACAGCGCTGCCAGGTCGCCTTGCTCCAACACCAGCGAGAAATTCGACGCACACGTCCTTGTCAAAAAACTATTGATCGAGGCCTGGTACGGCGTATTCTTCAATTGCCCGAACCGCGAAAGTATTTCCGCTGTCTGCGTCAACAATTGCTCCTTGTCTATCTTTTCCGCCACCCCTTGCGCCACCATATCCTTCAAAATCGCCACTACCGTGGCCATTACCTTAAACATCTCCGGAGATTGCCGCCCCTGGTCGCCTCCCTCCCAGCCGGCCAGTCTTTCCTTCTGCTCGTCAAATAGGCCGGGCTGAGCCGGCACCAGCGCCACCTCTTCCCTGACCGCCCTCGACACAGGGGCCGCCTCTTTCTCCGCACGCGACGGCTCCCGCCGCCCCGAGAAATAGGCAACCAAGTCCTGACGGTAGTATTTCAGCAACACCACGATATAGTAGATGATCACCAGCGGCAGAATAACCGAGAAGAAATCCCCCCAGGAAGTTGTGTAAAGCATGTACGTTGATTTTGTTTCCGATGACAAATGTGGGAAGTCGGCAGGCCGGAAACGATAGTGACAGTAACTGTGACGATCAATATTTCTTAGGAGGTCCGCAGGGCGGGAGAAAACCGCACATTAAAACAGGCAAAGATTATTGGTAGAAAAGGAATAAAATGCCGGTTAGCACTCAATCGAATAGCACTTAGGCAGATTGATATCTTAATATGCAGCGTGGGGAGCAAGATTAACTCATTTCTTACAGATCTTATTTGTCAGATCAAATTCAATCTATTGCATATAACGTACCTGCTTTAATCCTCTAACGCTTTATCTAAATAAATGGGTGACTGAAACTCGGTAAATTTTGATGCAGGGCCGTTGGGGCTATAAATTTCATCCAAGAGAGATTTCATATACTCCGTTGCCAAAAGTATAAACTCGTCCAGAAAATCTGGCTGGTCGATCCTAAAAACCTCCTTTTTATCCACACTAACGTTTCTTTTCTCCAAGAATTTCTTAGTCTGCATATCAATAACTTCGTCCTTTTTTAGACTGTTTCCATTGTGAAGAATAAGATTTCTAACCTTATTAAAGAAGGCTAATTTTTGCCATGTCTCATTATCTGACCGCGCAGAATTGAGCATATGAACTAAATCCAGATACCTCCTTACCTTATCAAGGTCTCCCCCCTTTTTGGATATATCAGATAACTTGATCCGGGCCTTTGAGCCCTTTTCCAAGAAAGCGCCCACCTTTGTCAAAAAGACTTCAAATAAGGAAAACGCGGTCGTAAACAAAGAGTGGCACACGATATAATTGAAATGCAGCTTGTATTTAACCAATGACCGATAGGCCTTGTCTGACACGTCCGTAATATCTGCTACGCCACCAACTTTCCCATTTATTACCTCTGTATAGTATTTGCTTGCCTCATCGGCCTTTACTTTCGCAAGATCAATGGCGTCCCTTGATATTTCCCGTAACATTTTTAGCTCTTGGAGAAAAAAATAGACATCAAAATCAGCGCTGCTTTTAAAAGCTTTATCAACAAACATTTTATTAAATTAAGTTATTGGGATCCGCTTAAACCCACCTTCTAGGTGGGTATTTAAATAGATATGTCTAACTAATTTACCCAAAATACCGCACTATCAATCGATGCACAAGCAAATGAACTTGCAAAGCAGATAAAAATCGCATCGCTTGTAAATGCCAGGAGGTCTTCCGACAACTAAAAGGGCCCATTTTTTGAATCTTCCGTGGTGGGAATTTTAGTGAATGTTAGATGCCAAGATACGGCCGATAAATAACGTCAGGAATCCTGTCTTTTGTCATAAGCGGACGTTACAACCAATCCAATCAACCAAAAAAAATGCGCAAAACACTAGTACTTCTTATCTTTTGACGTATTTATAAGGTGATCATCTGGTGTCTTATTTAAACCATTATTATGAAACGTATTGAAATCATCCTTGGCGTCCTTTTTACTGCGCTGGTTATCCGTCTTTTAGCCAATATTGTATGGGTACGAAAATTTCAAGGTTCTCCATGGCCTCACGCAAAGATTTTCCCGACAAACGGTGCCATATGGTATGAAGCGCAAAAAGGGTATGGCCTTCAAGGAATCGTTACGCATAAAGGAGGGGTGCTTACCAACGGCGGCTCATTTTATGCCCAGTGCCGGGAGGGAGAAGACGAATCTAGGGTTGATGGATATTGAAGGAAGGGTTACCGTCTACCTGGGAGGATGGAGGGTCCGAGATAGCATCGTGCTGAAACCGGCACAGGAATTTCATATGAAAGGGAGGCAATTTACCGTAACAGCACTTGACTTTACTGCGTTTGCCAGAAAACAGCTCGACCAGATATCCCAATTTCACTTTGTTGGCTGGAACTTCACGGAGATTATGACATTTGTGAAGTACTGGTATGGCATTGCCGATTATTCCTTTGGCAAAGATATAGACACCGTGCACACTTTTACATCACATATCGATCGGATGAGAGAGGATCTCCCCCTGGACCCGCTTATTCAGGAGTTGAGAAATGGTTCCATTTTTATCAAAAGGGAAGGCGAAAAACTGATCGTGACCAGGATATAACGGAGCACCGACCTGGCGCCTGGTTACAGGAGTAGCTGATCCCGGTTCCAAATAAGTCGATAAAACTACCCTAAAAGGAGAGATCGTGGCCAAAGACTTTCGACGCTATATCCTCAGTAGTATTTTTCCACTACCCATATTAAATTAAGCATCATTGACCGCAGAAAATAGCGAATAGGTCTATGCACTAACTGTGAAATTCTCGACAATCGCCAACAAGCCTTCTATAGCAGTCCAATCCGAACCATCATGCGTGTTTTTCTACGCTGGATGTTTTTGTGTGGTAACTCAAACATAGCCTCTTGGGTGGTTCTCCGGAACTGCCATTTTTTAATACCCTCATTTTCCTATATTTTAGTCGGACAACAATGATTTTTTTTCTTTACTTTTAATTTCCCATTTTGCGTGTCGCTTAGTCTAACAACTTCACAAATGAAAAAAGCAGTTACATTATTTTTAATTCTATTTTACTTATCGCATTTAAACGCACAAGAATATTCGCCGGATGATATTAGGAAGTATAACAACATACTCATGCAAGAACCTGGAGATGGCAATTTGAAATTCGCTGCGTATAATCAGTTGAATAATTGTTACATTTTAAATGGCGTAAATCTGCTAGGCCCTGCATACGAAGCCCTTTTAAAATATTGTCATCCCCAAAGCCTACTTGGGAAGTATAACTTTACAAATATTCTTGCTGCCTTATCAAAATCTGTTGCATGTAGTGAAGATATTTTCAATTATTTAGATAATAATTCCTTTAACAAATATCCAAGCGCCACCGCTTTCGTTGAAATTTATATTAAAAATTTTGTTGCTCAATCTGACACTAATAGATTTAATCAACTAGATATGATGGCCCATATGATGAATATGCAGACCGTCGCCGTAGGCGGAAATGATTTAGATGACGTCTTTGGTACATATTTGTCTAAATACGGAACCGCAATTTCTCAAGATAATTTAGATTGGTACCTTGAATATTTACTTCAAAACCATCGAAATCCCGCTAGGGGTTGGACCTATATGCAAACGAAGGCAGGACTATATTTTTATTTAAAGTATTTTCAACAACGCGATAATTTTATGCCAGATGGTTGGCAACTCTATCAATATCCTGTTCAGCTACTCTTAAATCAAGCAGTAGACATGACTGCCGCAGATTGGCTAGATTATGATACACAAATATTGCGTGAAGTTGAAAATAGAATTGGAAACAATTCTATAGGGCCGATTGATGCAGCGCATATCGTGTCTTGTTTGAAATTTATCAAACCAGCAGCGGCTACTTACATAACAGCGCTTGCGAAAACTCCAGGGTTAACAGGACCTGGTATTAATGAAATCAACATTTGCTTAAATTATCTTAACTCACAATGAACTTTATTTTTGAATTTTAGTAGAGTTTCGCGTCTTAGCGGGGTCTGGCGCAGCCGACACAAGCTTTTATTTCAAATAGAAATTTCTTCCTTCATGGCAGCATACGGACCTTTAAAGGGAAAGATGTTAATTACAAAGACCTGTTTTACCGCAACCTTAGACTTAACTTTTTGATTGCTGTACTGCTATTGAGAAAAGCAGGGTTCAATGGTCGCATTTTTAACTATGCCAAACTTTACGATCACATTACCGATCGATTTTTGGATGAAGATGTTTTGACATCTATTTAAGAAGCATTAAATAATATCATTGGCGTTTCGCCTAATCAGGAATAGCTGGTCCCGACGCCAAATAGGTCGATAAAACTTGCTCGAAGGAAGGGATCAAGGCACTTAGATCTCGAACTTATATCCTCTTATTCATATTTTTGCTGACAGAAATTATTAAGAAATCTTATCTTTGGGATATAGTTCTTTCCTAGCCGAACGTAATGGATGGATCATACAAGCTGAATCTTCCAACTAATGGAAAACGCTTAAAATGGTCTTTAATTCCGCTTGCATCAATTGGCCACAATTGAGTAAAATCTGTTCGTCGCCTTTTCAGTAGCCTTTTTTCATTGCTCTATCTATCTTGTTGAGCGAATAAAAGGTTAAAAATAGTCCTTGATCCAATACAGGTCTCATTTATACCCCCTGGGGACCCCAACAATACAGTACAAAGCACCTTCCGTCACTCAGGTTTCGGAATCAACCCGAATCGCAGCCCAGCCTGGATAAGTTGCAAGGGTGTTCTGGTCCCTAGTTTACAATGGATATTTTGCCGATGCTTCTCAATCGTTCTTTTGGAGACGTTCAACCGTACAGCTATCTCGCCGTCGGAGTATCCCGTCAGAATACTAAGAAACACCTCCTTTTCCCGAGTCGTCAAACGGTCCAACGATCCTGGCGTAGCAACCAGACTTCGCCCAAGCAAATGCTGGGCAATCTCATTACTATAGAATACTCCCCCTGCCATCGCTGTGCGAATAGCCGCCAGGAGGGTATCCACTCCCACATTTTTGAGAATGCAACCTTTGGCTCCAGCTTTTACGATCCGTTCAGCCCTCCCACCATCATCCGAATCAGTCAGCGCGATAACAGCGGTAGCCGGCCAGCGCGACTTGATGATCTCGACACCTTTGATGCCTCCTCTACCGGGCAAATTGTAGTTCATCAACACCACGGCAAACTCACCCGAAGCGACGAACGCAAATGCTTCTTCAGTCGATTCAGCCTCGACCACCTCAAATCTCTGCCAGGAACTTGTTTCCACGAGCAGCGCCTTGATACCCGCCCTGAAGATGGGATGATGATCAGCGACCAGGATGCGTAAGAGCGGTCTGTCTCTTACGCCCATAAATAGTGGTTAATTCTGTGTACAATGTAAAGTTAGGGTGCAAATGCTCGAAACTCCAAGTGAAAAAAATCACTAAATGATGCGACCACGCATCCGGCTCAGGTATTCCCGGGACATGTCGAGGAAAGAGGCCAAATCTTGTACAGGCACACGATTGATCAGATCTGGCTGCGTTTCCATGAGGAGACGGTAACGCTCTTCGGATGTTAACATGCGAATATTTCTGGCCTGCCGGTGCCAGATCCGAAAGTATTTATGCGTAAGGACTGCACGAACCACGTTGAATTCAACAAAGTTTCGATATGCGTAGTTCAGTTCATCAAAGGTTACATAAAACAGCAGGCAATCCTCCAGCGCCTGAATAAAATCCTTGCTTGGAATCTGATCATAAAAGCTATCCACTGCGACCACTGTTTCTCCCTCTCCAAAAAACCAATCACATACCGGTTTGCCATGAAGAATATAATAACACTTCAACAATCCATTCACTATAAAATACAGATTTTCACACACCTGCCCCTCGAGCAGCAAATGTTCATCTTCTTTTATAGTCTTTATCTTGATTACTTTTCTCAGATAGGCGAGGCACGCAGCGGATAGCGGGTGACCTTCAGCTGTAGCAATTTGATTAAGAAAGGACAACACTTCTTCCATGGTTTTGATAAGGTTGATTGTTCTAACTAATTTACGGATTCAAATCTAAATTCAGGTGAGCGCATACACAACGCCGTTTCGCCGTAAATGAAAACACTTATCAATTACAGCTAACTACCCATTCTCCCCAACCCATTCACTGCAGTCTGGCTACACAATTGTTAAAATGATATATATCACATTCATGTGCTTATGGGGATATCACGTCTTTTTCATTTTAACTTTATCGTCGTTGAATTAAGCATAACTATTTAAACCTCCCACCAATGAAATGTAAACATTTAGTTACTCCGCTGCTGGCGATACTGGGCATGGCAGCATGTATCAAACACGAAAGCGCTCCGGCGACAACATCAAACAACCCACAGATCGAACAGGCAAGGATCTGGTTCGATCAAAATGTAGCGAATCGCCCTACTATCCCGAACTCAGCCAATTACAGAGCCAAGCTATCAAGAACGCTGCTGTGGGACCAGGCTACCGTCGTTTCGATTTCCGGGACAGAGGCTGTCGTAGTTCCCATTCAATTTCTGAAAAATATTTATCTCCGTGCCGACAATTCCGGACCTGCCCTCTTTAGTCTCTCTGATGCCTGTCGTCTCGTTATCTACAGGGACTCCGCCAACAATATGAGCTGTCAGCAGCTTACCTTCGTGCCGGATAGCACCATGCATCCCGGCGATTCGGCATTCAATGGTATTATTCTTACTGAAGACTGGCACGGCAATACGCTCGCCAAATCCAGCCGAATCAGCAACCATCCTTCGCATACGACGGTCGATGTCGCCGAGCAAGTGCAGGTATGTAATACGATTTACGGATACAACTATTCGGAAGACAATCCGGACGACACCTACGATTGGTCAGAAACGACCTGCAACACCTACACTTTCGTCTCGGCTCCGCTCGGCGGAAGGTCTGGCTTGCCAAGCCCGTTGCCCATCACCAGGACGCTATCCCTTAGATACTTTAGAATAGTCGTTGCGCCCCCCACCAATGCCATCGGTAGCATAGCTGATTACATAAAATGCTTCAGTAACTACGGCGGCTCCGACCACAGTTATCAGGTTACGGTCTGTGTAGACCAGCCGGATCCGGGCACCAGGGAGGCGTGGGGTATTTCCTCTTCAAACGTTCCCGGGAGCCCTTCGGGAGCGAATCCGGTAGACGCTGGTCACACATACCTGGTCCTTTCAGAAAACTTTTCCGGTTATAGCATTGTCCGCAATGTCGGATTCTACCCTACCACAAACGTATATCCCTGGTCAACTACTGCCCAGGGTGCGCTCAACAATGATGCAGGGCATACGTACAACATCTCTTTGACCATCAACGTAGACAACGGGCAATTCTTCAACATTTTGAACTATATTTCACAAGGCAATAACCCGGGCTATATGTACGATCTGAATAATAACAATTGCTCCTCATTTGCACTTCACGCTTTACAGGCAGGCAACGTCAGCATTCCCGCTACGGTTGGCTCTTGGATGGACGGAGGATATGGTTATGACCCGGGCGATCTTGGCGAAGACATTAGAAACATGCCACTGTCATCCAATATGACCCGTAATACAACCTACAATGATCATCCCAACCAATACAACTGTAATTAGACCATCAATGAAAACGTTGCTTAACTTCTTTATCATGACATCAACCGTGTTTGGGCCACTTCCAAAGGCGCGCGCCCAGGTACCAGCATGGCAACAATCTTCCCATTGGACCCTGTATAATGTTGGTGGTGCAAAGTTCTATAGGGTACCGTCGGATTCGTTAGACAATTACAATCATCGGCCTTTGAACGATGATTCCATGTACGAATTTCTGGCTCATTCATCCGTCCTTGTGTCCGATAAGCCGCCGATGTGGATGGGCGCCTTTGTAGCCTCCTGCATAATTGATAACAAAAGAGTCAAGGTCGATATCAGTTCATACGCAGGCTTTTTCTTCAACGAAAACGACAAGAAATATTATTCAATAGCTCAGGATGTGCAGCGGGATTGGCTTAATTATTTTGCCAATTGTTCCAGCGCCATACCTTATAAAAAACAACAACAATGACGGCACGAAAGCTCAGAAATATCTCCTATTCGTCTGTCTTGACTGCAGTTTGGGCGAGCGTTATCCTATTCTTGTCAGCCAGGACCAATTCCGGAGATATTTCTGTGCTTTATTTTTATACCAAGGCATCAAGCCTCATTCTATTAATTGGAGGCATTCTTTTACTCGCACTACGGATATTTAGGGCTATAGACAAGAATAAGAACTTTTTATACTGCTTTTTTGGCATGGCGAATACTCTCCTGGGGTTGTTAGGTGTAATTCTCTATTTAGCGGGGAAAATTAACACGTTTGGAATTCACGATTTGCTGCTCAACCTATTAATCGGAGTACTCATTCTAGCTGATATATTTCTATTTGAATTGTTGTTTAAGAAAGCAATCCCTTAATATCAATATTGCAATTTTCGACGAGGATTACCTATTAGGAGTCCTATGGCTATTTCCATGAGCAATTCGTAGGTCATATAAATGCACCTTCGCAACGGTCCAACACTTAATTTTAAAATCTATCAAAACTTATTCCATGCGACGACTAACAGCGCTCATCAAAGCAATCGTACCATTCCCTCCGGAGATTCGTGAAGAATTCTTCAAAATAGTAAAAGTCCTAGATTTGACACCTGGTGAATGGGTGCCCGATGACTTACCTACGGGAACTTCAATCTTTGTAGAAGATGGCTTTTTGCTTTTAACCCGGTGCGAAAAAAAGAAATGGAGATGTAGCAATTTTTATCTGGAGGGGACACTTGCAGTTACATACAGCGAGGGTGCTGCCGAGATGAAGGAAGGTAGTTTTAGAGTGCGCGCAGTAGAGCCCACTCGCATCTATTATATCACACGGGAGGACGATTGTCGAGTGCGCGAGGTTTTTCCAAGCTACAATATCGTCCGTCATGTCCTTCGGCAGCGATCTTTCTTTAAAAGCGAACAAAGAAAAAGCCTTTTTGAAGTGCCACCTGCTGACCGCATCATGATCGTCGACACCTTTTTCCGAAACCTAATGCGTGTACCAACCGAGGACCTCGCGGAATTTCTTGGCTTGGAAACTGAAAAACAAAAAAAAGTACTCGCTACTTTCCAAAAGATACGGACTTCTCCGCACGAGCAAATGTCCTAAACCGTCGATTCCAGCAAGGCTATCCGTAAATGTTCAACACAATTCCTTTATTACGAACAATAATTTATCCATGTATACCCAACAGATGCAAAAAGATCAAGCCGAAACCATCGAGTCCATTATATATTCATTTTACTCAAATTTCATTTCTGGCATTAAACGTAGTCGCAACGATCCATTCGTCGTTGGGCAGATCGCGGCATCTCTTATAGAACAGTTGAGCGGATTCCTGTTCGACGAGCCACCAAATGCAAGAGTGGAACGGTTCATTCAAACATACCTGCAACCTTATGGAGAATTAGATCTCTATACAGTCCTGCGGAATAGTCAAGACCGCCAGTTAACGGACAAATTAGGAATGGTATTGGTGGGCGTGCCAGGCAGTCTAAAGCCCAATGGCTATGTAGGCCCCGACTCCGGAAAGGTTATTGACGCCTTTACCCAGGACTTGCAGGATGCGGTAAACATCGCGGCCTGCCACCTACGCGACAACAAGCAGAAATGGCCACATGCGTTTTCCTGGTTGCGTACCAATCCTGTTTATGAAGATTTTCGCTTTACCCTGTACACAAGCGACGAACAGACAACACTGGAAAATTACTATACTCCTTTGCTTGAACCGCATATGATCTTTATGACCGAATCAAGATGGGGCTGGGGCTTTAATTATGGTGATGGTGGGCATTTCATCGTCTTGTTAATCGATAACGTTGGCGGTAGGAACGAGACCTCGAGAGTACCCCTCGAGGTCTTCATCCAGCTGTTGGGTCTCAAGCGGCCGGAGCAAGTTTTAGCGGAATGATCAAAAGAGTGTCCAAAATCCGACTACCACCCCCGCCGTACTGGTCGTCGAAGCCGCCCTTCTCTTGATATGGTTTCCTGAAGTGCCGAATTGTAGTTGATTAACCTTTCCCTTCCGCCCGATCCATCCGCTTTTCCAGCCCCCCCAACAACCTTTTCATGAACGGTGCTCTGTCCTTTTTCCTATTCCGTACCGCCTTAAACCGGTCGTAGATATTCACGATCTCCTTCCGGAAATTTAATTTGAACCACCACCCCAAGTGCGCAATATCCGCCGGCTCCCCTTTATGCAAGATAACACCACCGGCATGCAAACTATATAGCAATTCTACCGCATCCGCGTCTGTACACGCCCACCCAAAATCCTCCAGGTCCTCCGCTCCATCCGTTAAAGCGGCCATTCTGCCCAGGCCCTTATCCAAAAGCGCCAACAAATCGGTGAAGGCCAGACCCCATGCCGCCTTGTAACTAGCGAGTGTCGCGCCGTCACTATCCAACACCATGCTCAGCGGCTCGTGTATACAATTTTGGCTATACGATCGAACAAACTGGTCATCGATCACCGCTGCTCTACTCCGGTAATTCAGCCAGAATTCCCAATTTTTCCGTAGAAAACGGCGCGCCACTCTGCCCTCATTCCGTGCGAGTGCCGGCACGCTCTCCGCAGGAACCAAAGCCCTTTTAGACAGGAAATCGTGTGCCACATGATAATAGAATAGATGACCATATACCGTCGGCCATATTTCCCGGAAGTAAATGACTTCCCCCTCCCTGCTTTTTAGTACCTTGGGCGCCAGCGCCTGCATTTGTTTGACTCTACCCCTCGCCGTAATAATAGCGCCCGCATAAGTCTCGACAACGAAGGCCGTCCTATCAGCCCACCGCCTGTCTTCCACCACCGCCTTCAGCAATGGCTGAAACATCTTGACGTAACGATTCTCGGTTTGCATTCGTTCATGTTTATGCGCTTAAAATTAGCTAAGTCACGAATGGAAGGATATAGCTAGAGCCATCAAATGCGGTATTGCGGTCACAAAAGGGGTTTTCCGTACGGGATTGCCCTACTTTGCCGTAGCCGCATGGGTGAAACTACGTAGCCGCTCGAGCCTGCCATTCCAACAACCATCTCCGTGAGAACCCACGAGAACGCCCGGCCCCAATAATGAAGAGAGAGCCGCGAGGGGAGGGGTATATATCGGGGGTTTGCAGGGGAGCGGGCCTGAACCGCTCCCGTGGACAGGAACCGGATGCCGGCCGCGTCAGGTGTTCAGGCCCGCACACCAATTGCCATCCCCCCAAAGAGTATGGCCACGAGCGGAGGGTATAGATCCGGGATTGAGGCGCCCAGGTCAGTAGATCCCTGCAGCACGGCCGGGAACCAGGCGGAGGGGGCTAATATCCACAGCTGCACGGTGAGAGCGGTCCGACTGGAAGGCCGGACCCCGCGGAGGTATAGCCGGCCGCCTTCAGTAGCGGGCATAAAAAACCGCCGTTGTTCGCGGCGGTGTATGTTGGTCGGCGTTCATTACAATGGAGCCAGCGATGGCTATTTCCTGACTTTGGATTCGTCGTTAACCTTAACGACAAATGCGGGGGATAGGCTTAGAATGTTAGCGATCTTCTCCACCGAAAATTCGGTATTCGCCAGCAGAGCCAAGACGGCCTTTCGCTGACCCTCGGCCAGCCCTTCCTCTCTTCCTTCCTCTTTACCCTCCATCTTTACATATTCGAGTGTATTCATAACACCAGTTTTGTCTGTTTCCCGAATTTCGTTATCAAATTTACGATTAGTTTCCGGTTCTTCAAATAGGACGTAATTGCGCAGGAAGTTAAGAATCGATCTAACCTTGGCGGTCTCGAAACCCTTGGCAAACAACCGTCTAGCGGCTAATAGCTTCAAATTCAATAGTTCATCTTCGGATACCTTGCCCTCTTTCAACCTGATCCGCGCCGCAACAACCACCTGGGCGAACGGGTTTGCGCTATTGTCGAGGTCATCATCGGAAAATGCCTGCACGGATATGGTCGGGTACTCATAGGTCAGCCGCGTACCCCTGTATTCGTACGAATACCGCGCCGGCATATCATTGCCATCCTGCCCGGTAAAGATCGCCAGCGCGGAAACCAAAAGGTGGTGCTTATCCCGGATTCTGTAAAAGTAGGTATACATTCTTTCCGCGAAACCATCCCGGTCGTTGGTATCGCCTTGTACCTCGACGTGCAATAATACCCACTCTTCCAGGCCGTCCCTGTGGTATACTTGTATCAGCTTGTCCGCAAACCGCGAATCCTTTTCCTCGTCGGGCTGTGGGTTCAACTCCGCCAGCTCCTTATCGAGGAATCGAAACCCGCGTTCCATGTCGTACACCTGGTCGGCATCGGGATAAATGAACCGCAGGAGGTCCGCAAATACTTCCTCCAAGATCACCTTCCATAAAATGTCGCTCTTTCGCTGTTTCATACGGCCAAATTTTAATTGTCCAAAACGCCCGAACACCGGCTCAAATTGAACCGGCAAAATTGTCTGAAAACCTTAACTGTATTGGGTTTGGCGTGTCGAGAAGGACAGTATAAAGATACGAAAATTAGAAGGCGATACAAAAAAATTATCTATATAACGCAGGCGGGTAGCTGTTTTAATTATTCCTCGATATAGACGGGTGGTTCTAGGCTCGAAACAATTAATTCCCTTGCGTCGATCCCGCAACGTTCTGCAATCTTGAATAACTCCGGGATGGACGGTTGCACGTCGTTTGTCATGTAACGGGTCATTGTACGTACAGTCTTACCCAGGTGCGCCGCCATTTCCTCCCGGCTTATATTCTTTCGTACCATCGCCACTTTTACGAGGTTGTATTGTCGTCTCTTTTCTTCCATGATATCAAATTATATTAAATGGCTCATTTAGACCATAATTAATTAGAGACATTTAACGTCTCTTTAACGACTTTTTATGTCCTAAAAGAGACATAGTATGTCCCTTTTATGTATCTTTATGTAGTAGAATAAAGCCAAAAAAATGAAACCGTTGCTAATCAATATAGACACCGATTCCACCTTGCTCCACCTGACCCGAGCCGAAGCTGAGGCCCCAAACCAAATCCGCCAGGACTATTGCGATGAATACACCCCAGGTGCATGCCGCGCGTATCTGGACGGGCTGGTAAAGACCGCCCTAATTTACGACGAAACCAACAACAATCCAGCAAGACGCGAAGCCCTCCTGTGTTGGAGAGATCGGACCGTCAGACTCATTGAGGCTGAGTACGCTCAACAAAGGCTCGCTCAATTGCATCCCGGCGTAGTCCAATTCGACATGCTTCCCCTTCCTTAATCGCCAAAATCATCGACCCTATGGAAACGCTCTTAACCAAAAAGCAAGTAGCTAAACTCTTTGGTGTCACCGTCAAGGCCATCGACAAATGGATGAAGGAAAAAAGAATACCCTATTATTCTCTATCCCGTAAGTGTGTCCGCTTCCGTGAATCCGAGCTAGACGAACACCTTCGACAGTTCAAGAAGACGGCAATCCAAGGCAAGCCCTTGCAGCTACCGCGTGAGTATGACCGATGCAAGTAACCCGCCCCCTTTGAAACACCTCGACGTCCGTACCCTATTCCTTTCCGATCCCTATCGAGCACCCGCATTTTTTAACCATCAGAAAAAAATTTTATATGAAACACAATTTTGAGGAAACCCGACAGCACAGGCTGGATGCCGCTAAAGACGGGATCGAGCGCAATGAAGCCGCAGCGGAAAAACATTTCGGGACAGCAGACGCCATCGCCAAATATATACCTCCAGGCCAGCCTATCCTCGTCGGCCACCACTCCGAGAAGCGCCACCGCAAAGACATTGAGCGGATGCACGGATCTATGTCAAAAGGCCGCACCGCGTTAGAGAAAGCCGATTACTACCGCGACCGGGTCGCAGCGATGGAGACTAGCACCATTATTTCCAGCGATGACCCCGAAGCCATCCCGAAGCTAAGCGAAAAACTGGAAAAGCTCATCGAGATGCAGGAGTTTATGAAAGCCGCGAACAAGTGCATCAAGAAAAAGGATAAAGACGCCTTCCTGAAGCTCAATTTCGGCACTGAACAACTATGGACCACCCTGAACACCCCGGACTGCTGCAGGCGGATCGGTTTCCCTCAGTACAAATTGACGAACAATAACGCTAAAATTCGCCTCACCAGGCAACGCCTTGAACTAATGTATATAACCGCCGGCCAGGTCACTACCGAAAAGACCATTCACGGCATCCGCGTCATTCAAAACGTCGATGCAAACCGGATACAGCTGCTATTCCCCTCCAAGCCATCGGAGGAAGTAAGAGATAAACTTTTTTACACTTTTCATTTCCGTTGGTGCAGACAGGAGGCCGCTTGGCAACGATTCCTGAACCCGCAGGGCATCTATGAGGCCGAAGCCTTCCTTATCTGGTACGGTCAGACCATCAACGAATAAACGTGCTATCGTCATGAAAAAAAATACAATTCCACGCAATCAAATGGGCCTCCCCTTCGAGGAGGCCCCATACAAACCTAAAGAAGTCACGCCCCCACTCCCGCCCATCGTCTCCCGTAATATCGTCGTCCGTCCGAAATGGAAGGTTAACCCGGCCGGCGAGATATTCCCCGAAATCCGCTTCGGCGGAAAATATCTTGAAGAAGCCGGTTTCCAGATCGGCCGCGCGGCATCCCTTATCGTCAGAAAAAACCAGGTCGTGATCACCTTGCAGGGACCCGACACCAAGCCCGAGCCTAATGTCGTCGCCCGCCTCGCGAGTATCAAAACGAGGCGACAGTCCGCCGCCGCCCTCCGCGTGGTCTCCGTATAAAGCCCGTTTTTGTCCTACCCTTTTCTGTTCAATTAAATAAATGCCCAATGTATGAAACACACGTTTCAAGAAAATATAAGACGGCTTATTGCAAGCGCCGAAAGTCACCGCAGCGACATCGACAGGTACAACAGTGAAATAGCCGAGGGTTGGACAGTCATGGAAAAGGCCGAGGAATACTGGAACAGCGTCTACACCATGGAAGAAAGTTTCGTCGCCTACAGCGACGACCCCGAGGCCATAATGAAGTTGGCGGACAAGCTGGAAAAAATGACGGAGATACAGGAGTTTATGAAAGATGCGAACAAGTGCGTTCAGGAGCAAGACAAAAATAGCTTCCTGCTCCTGAAGTTCGGCACGGACGATTTATGGCAGGAGATTAACAAGCCAGATTACTACAAGCGCCGCGGTTTCCCTCGTTATTTGCTTATCACCAACAATGCTAATATGCGTCGTGTCCAACGGCGACTCCGAATCCTGAATGAAGACACCGGCAGGGTTACAAATGAAACGACGGTTCACGGCGTCCGTGTTATCGAGAACGTCGAAACAAATCGGATACAGTTAATCTTCAAGGCCGCGCCCGCGACGGAAGTACGCGAGAAACTGTTAAGGTTCTTTCATTTTCGTTGGAGCGAACAGGCAGCCGCTTGGGAACGGTTTTTAAGCCGGCAAGGCGTTTATGAAACAGCTGCCTTCCTGATATGGTACGGCAACTTCGAGGGACCCAAGACCGATCCCCCGCCGGCGCCGATTGACCCCGCAGCCTCCGTTGAAATCCCGACCCTATAGGCTAACACTCTCCAGATAGCAGCTGCATAACGCCCGTTTTTAATCCGTCCTTATTGTTCAATTATTAATTACCGATCTATGAAAGTCGTATTACATGAACCACTTACGCCCTCCTTGCGGGCCGTCCCATTATCCCCGCTATCCGAACCCACACCGGAGCCAGCAACTACACCAGTCCCCGAACTGAAACCGGTAGACGACACCCCCGACGCAAGACTCCGGGCACTCCTGGCGTCTTTACTCGCCCAATCCGAACCCATTACCCCATCCGACATCCTTGCCGTACTGGACAGCATGTGCCCCAGCCGGAAAAAGACCCGGAAAGTCGTACCCTTACCCGGCAAGAGTGGATTATTTGATAAAACGCCGATTCCAAGTATAACGGTCGGCGGCCGATACCTGGAAGATGCCGGCTTTAGAGTGAGCAAATTGGTTACGGTCAGGGTCGCAAGGAACCTGGTCGTGATCACCCTCGACAACGCGGGACCGGACCCCAAGGTCGACGCCGAATACGAAAGGATTGCGGGATACCGGCAAAATATGGCCGATATATACGACACAATGATGTACGGTCGACCCGTCGGGGAAATATTAGCCTATGCCGCTAAAATGGAAGAAGAAGAACGAAAAAGTAAACATGAAAAACCCGGGTCGGCCCCGAAATAGGCAGACGCGTCCATGTCGTCACAGGACGTCCTACGGGGTGGGCATTCGCCCGCCCCTTTTCTTTCAAAAATATCAGAGCGATGCCTTAAAATACTTTTTATTATCCAAATTACTAGGTACAACGCCCGCATCTGTCACAATAAGAGCGGATTCAACCTCACCGCCGTGACATTAAACGGCACGGAGGAAACCGCCATCGACATAATTATGGCGTCCGAAAATTGTCCCCGGTCCGCCATCATCCGCACCCAGAAACTATCCCCCAAAATTCGTGCGACTAGCCGTTCAACCCCAGGCGCGTTGCGGTCTGCACCAACTCTACCGCATTATGCACGCCAAGTTTCGCCATCGCGTTATGCCGGTTGTTCTCGATCGTCAGCACCGAAAGGAACATCTTCGCCCCTATTTCCTTATCCCTTTTTTCGGCCCGCACCAAACGGATCACCTTCCTGACCTGCCGCAAAATGACATCCTTCTTTTTATACTGTTGAACTGTCCAAAAATTTTCCGGCAGGCCTATTCTCAGGAATCCGTTCCTTTTCCCTTCCCCTCGCAGCTCCCTCTCTTACCAAAAAAAGAGGCGCCGACCTGGGCGCCCCGACACGATCAAACTTGATTGATCTCCTTTAGTTTCTTGTAAAATTCCTCCAAGCCGGCTTTCCTGAGCAGATCCGCTACCACCTCCACCAGCTTCCCCTGGTCATCCTCCGAAATGACCTTCCTCAAATAATTGCTCGGATCATTACTCGACAAAGACCACTCCACCGCCATCGCCAGCACCAGCGTTAGATACCCTGACACCTGCATGTCCAGCTTTACCGGCGACCGTAGCGTTTCCACGCTCAGCAACGCATCG
>Ga0210396_10001617_pt1 | contig 24062 bp, 19 predicted proteins | sample IncBWH17OmetaG_FD_155466 | JGI IMG/M metagenome (GOLD analysis project Ga0210396, IMG submission 155466) | Forest soil microbial communities from Barre Woods Harvard Forest LTER site, Petersham, Massachusetts, United States - Inc-BW-H-17-O ... | reverse complement strand
CGAATCAGAAGCTCCTCCAATCGTGGTCCTTAACTGCACAGGAACGGCAACGTTCTGCGAAGGTTGAGCGGAGTGTACGTCCTGAAGTAATTTGCGAATTTCTTGGACACCAACCATGCTGGAGTTAAAGGCATAGCTGTTCGGCGCAGCGTCGTGACGCACATCACAAACTCGTGTGACGTTCTCCCTCCCCGGTTGATTTTCGGGTCATTACGATGCGCTCAGAGCGACACCCTGGAGACGCTGGCTAATTCGGCGACACTCCAAAATTGGGCTGAGGGGCTTTTCAATGGCGGACGACAGCGCAACCATTTTTCACAGTAACCGCTACAACGCACAGGCCGCCTGCAAACATTGTGAAGGCGTCATCCGGCATCAGCACTGGTGCATCGCGCTTCACCCCGCCGTTTGTTACGCCTACCAGATCGTTGCGGATCCAAGTAAATTGACCATGGGAGATGCCCTCATCCTCCATTCCCTGGGTGTGATCTGGGGAGCGAATGGGTGTAAGAGGAATTGCAACACAAACGAGACGGTGCAATCTTTTGACGGCGGTCGATCAGCAGCCTTCTAGATCACTCTTCGCAAAACGATAAGAGCGCGTTTAGCGCCCTGCCGACGTGTTAGAATTTGTGAAAATCGCATGCCCGCCGCCCAACTGATCGAGCTAGCCCCGTCGATTTTGTCCGCTGACTTTGCCCACTTAGCCGAGCAAATCCATGCTGCGGCTGAAGGCGGCGCCAGCGTGATCCACGTGGATGTAATGGACGGGCATTTCGTTCCCAACATCACCATCGGACCTCCGGTGGTTCGGTCATTGCGCAAGACCACGGATCTGCCGCTGGATTGCCATCTAATGATCGAAAATCCGGATCAATACATTCCCGATTTCGCAGATGCAGGCGCCAATTGGATTTCTGTCCACCAGGAAGTTTGCAAGCATTTGAACCGCACGTTGCACTTGATCCGCAGCCACGGCATGCTCGCGGGTGTCGTAATCAACCCAGCGACGCCGGTCGAGACTTTGAGCGAAGTGCTGGACGTCATCGATTATGTGCTGGTTATGTCGGTCAATCCGGGATTCGGCGGCCAGAAGTTCATTCCTGGGGCCGTGCACAAGATCCGGAAGTTGGCAGAACTGCGCGAGCAGCGCCGACTCAATTATCGGATTGAGGTTGATGGCGGCATAGCTCTAGATACAGTTGGAGAAGTGGTCCGCGCGGGCGCCGAAATTCTGGTCGCGGGCAACGCTGTGTTCGGTAAGGGTGATCCAACCACCAACGCCCAAAAATTACTGAAGGCGGCCACTGAGGCAACTTTACAAAAAGTGTAACGTGTAGCCTTATCAGGTTTAAGCTACCATCTTGGGATTTTGAGGATTCTTATGTCACGTCGTATTCCGGTAATCCTGCTTTTGGGAGTGCTCGCGGTCACGGTTGCCTGCACGAACAAAAAGGTCAGCAACCCGATCGCGAATGTTGATTCCAAGCAGCCAGACAAGGTTCTGTTTGACCGAGCGATGGACGCGATGAAACACAATCGCTTCGACGTGGCACGATTGTCACTCCAGACCTTGATCAACACCTACCCCGATTCGGAATACGTAGCTCGCGCCAAGCTGGCAGTAGCGGATTCCTGGTATGCAGAAGGCGGTTCCGCATCACTCGCCCAGGCGGAAATTGAGTACAAAGATTTTGAGACCTTTTTCCCCAACATGCCGGAAGCAGCTGAGGCGCAACTGAAGCTGGCGAACATTCATTATCAGCAGATGGAGAAGGCGGATCGCGATCCCACGCATGCGCTGCGTGCTGAGGAAGAATACCGGCAACTAATCATGCAGTATCCCGACAGCAAACTGGTGCCGGAGGCCAAGCAGCGCCTTCGAGAAGTGCAGGAAGTGATTGCCTCACGGGAGTTCAGCGTGGGGCGGTTTTATTATTTGCGCCAGTCGTATCCCGCCGCCATCGCACGACTGAAATCTTTGGTCGATAAATATCCGCTTTACAGCAAAGCTGACGAAGCGCTGTACCTGCTGGGGCAGTCCTATGAAGGCGAGATCAACATGTTGCGGGCTCGGACAATGAACGAAGTCGCCAAATCACGCATGATTGACGATTTCACCAAAGGCGCCGCGGAAGCATACGATCGCATCCTTACTCGATATCCGGTGATGGATCGCGCCGACGATGCCAAGGCACGGCTGATCGCGTTGCACCAGCCGGTTCCGAAACCCACCAAGGCTGCGGTTGCGCAAAATAAGGCAGAAGAAGATAGCCGCCGCGAAGCCAGCACCCTGTCGAAAATGATGAAGACGTTCGCCAAGCATCCGAATACCGCCGAGGCGGCGAAAGTTGGTGAACCTACACTAGTCGATCCCACGCCAATGAGCGCGAGCCAAGTGGTGCAGCAGGCGACGCGCGCCGCCATGGGAGGCGGTGGTGACAGCCATTCGGTTTCTGTCGAAACCGTAAAAAGCGGGACGCCCGGACCCGATCAACCTGCTCCCCGTTCGGATAGTCCCGCCGCCGCAGATGCAGCCGTTGCTGTAGACACTACCGCAACGCCTGATACTGCGGCGCCTCCCCCAAGCCCCCAACCGGATGCGAACGAGCTGAAGCCGAACAGCGGCCCGGCAGACCCCAACGAACTGAAGCCTAATGTGAGCGAGGATAACGGTCAGGCTTTGCCTCCGCCGCAGCAGGTCAACGAGATTTCGGGTGCAGCAACCGCGCAGACGCCGAACAACGGGACGAGCGCAACAACCACCGCTAATCAGAAAAGCGCCGACTCGTCCGCCTCTTCTTCGACCGACAAAACTGACGATACGGATTCCACCCAAGCTTCGAGCAAGCATAAGAAAAAGAAGGGCATTCACAAGATAGTACCGTTCTAGCCGGCAATTGATAACGCCAGACTGGCTATGAATTCCCGTCCGTGCGCAGTGGTTACTGGTCCGTCGTAACCTGTTAACCGCCTATCTTCATTGACTTAGGCTTCTGGACCAGTTAACTTCGCGCTATCTCCCCTTTTTTAACAAAAGGACATTGCTTGGCGCGGAAAATTTTGCTCGCCGATGACAGCGTGACTGCCCAGAACATGGGCCGGAGAATCCTTAGCGACGCCGGTTACGACGTCACAACGGTGAACAACGGATCGGCAGCTCTCAAGAGAATCGCGGAATCGAAGCCTGACCTGATCGTGCTCGATGTTTATATGCCGGGCTATGGCGGCCTCGAAGTGTGCCAGCGGCTGCGCGAAGCGCCAGAGACGGCGCGAATTCCAGTGTTGCTCACCGTTGGCAAGTTGGAACCGTTCAAAGCGGACGAAGCTCGCCGGGTCAAGGCTGACGGATTCATCGTGAAGCCGTTTGAAGCCAGCGAACTGCTGACCGCATTGACCAAGCTTGAAGACAAAATCGTCCCGCAAAGCCAGCCCGCCAAACCCAGCCGATTCGCCAAAGCCATGGCTGGTGCGGAAGAATTCGCCTCCGGAAAAGAATATGGAGACAGCGAAACCGGCTGGAAAAATCGGCTGCCAACCCCGCCTCCGCACGCGAAAGCGCGTGCCCCCATCGCGGCGCAACCGCCGGTTGAAGCGAGTTTCAGCGAGGAAGTCAGTTCTGAACAGCCACAAATGACGTCGGGATTGGAAGAGGCTCTGCTCTCTTCCATGCCGCAGGATATTACGCCTGAGGAAATTGCCTCTATCAAGGCGGCTGGCGCGGCTCTTAGCGCTTCTGACGGTGAATCAAGCTTTAAAATGCAGTCCGCTCGGGAAGAAGGCTCAACCGGGGAGCGAGTTGCGGAGAACATCCCGGAGCCAGAACGAGAGGAATCTGTTGCAGGCGCGGAACAAACCACAATCGCCAATGAAGAAAGCAAAGTTCCTACGGGCGTTCCTGCAATGGCTGTCACCGAATCTACTGACACCACCTCAGCCCAAGTTGAGGATGAAGAAAAAAGCAACCTGGCCGACGAAGAGGTTTCAGCGGCCTTGGCATCGCTGGCGCCAGCTAATGATCTCGGAACCTTAACACCTGCGGCCGAAGAAGCAGCTGACGAGATGGAGGCAGATCGCCTTCCGGTGACGATGGCAGCCGCCGCAGGCTCGACTCAAGAATTCAGCGGCCCAAGGTGGATTGCTGAATTAGTCCCGCTAAGTGAGGATGAAGCCACTCTCGCTCTCAGCGAAGAGATGGAAAAGGCGTATGCAGCTTATGCTGCAGCCGACGCGAGCAGGATGCATTTTGCCGGTTCGACTGATTCTCATACCTCGGTGCTCGTCGCGGAAGAGCGATCGGCCGCCCCGGAACCAGATTCCGTCCCGGCTGAATCGCATTCGAATTTCGACAACGTTGAGTCACAGCCGGAAGAGCCCACAACAATTACGGCCAGCAACGAAGAATTTGTGGCGCCAGAAACTCAATTGAGCAACCCAGCCGCGTCTCCCGCAGACGCGGTCATCGAAAGCGCTGCTTGCGAGAGCGAGAACGTCTCCGCCTACGCGGCTGCGGCCTCGGCTGGCTCAAGCACCGCGGAAGCTCCGAGCTACACCGAATACACACCGATCCCGGCAAAACCTGCGGAAAACAGTGCACCGGCGCCCGATTCCAGCGAGGGTGAATCCGAGCACGCCACAGCCTGGGCAAACTGGAAACAGATTCGCGAGTCAGTTATCGGCTCCCAACTCAGTTCGCAGATTGCCGACACGGCTGCGGATATGCAAGCAAGCGTCGACTCCGGTGAGCCGCCATCACAAATCGATGCTTCCCAGGCCACCGCCGATGAGAGCAGCGAAATTTCCAACATCGTCGATAGCGTCCTTGCCGACCTGAAACCCAGACTAATGGCCGAGATCGCGAAGAAGATGTCGAAGGACAAGAAGTAGCCTGACGACTTTCGAAATTACTGCCCCCTATTCCTGTTAACCCTAGACATTTCAGAACCGCTTGATTAGTCAGACATTTCTCCGATTGATAATTGGCAGGCAGCGGGGCCGAGACGGGTTGTCCAATTAGGCCTACGGCAGAAAGAGCCTGACCGTCATCAATATTGCTCCTCCGGAGGTGCGGGGCGATGAATAGCCTTCGTATAATCTGCTGCACTTGTCGAAAAGCATGGCAAGGCGCTGTGATGCCTGCTGGTATTCAGCACGGGCGAATCGGCCGAGTATTTCAAGGCTACCTGGGTGCGAGTTCTTTGATCGGTGGTTATTTGCGCGAGAGTTTGATCGCAACTCGGATCTCGTACCGCCCGAACATCGTGCACCACGGAATAGTCAAAATCAGATTCAGAAAGCCGCGGCTGATAAGGGAGAAATTCATACACGAGCTTCACCAGCCGCGATTCATCTTCGCTAAGCTGTTGCGCGGCGACAAATGTCTCATGAGTGGAAAAAAATGAGGACCTCGGATCAGCTTCCGCCAGCGCAATCAAGCGCACTCGTAAATCTACTCTTTTCTCCGTCTGCCAGTGGAGTTCTGCTCGCGCATAGTCAGGGCCGCCGATCCCGCAAAGCACGACAAAGATCAGATTGACGAATATTCGGAAAAGGCGAGCTCGGCGCATCTGATTACTCCTGGATTCCGTACATATGCGGCAGCCTCCAACCAGTAAAGTTGAAGGTTCGCAGGAAATCCACCGCAGGACGAAGTAACGACGCGGGTGGTCGAACCGAGAGCGATCGGCCTATCGGAAGATTTTAGCATTCTCGCGGCCAAGAGTGCCGGTATCGCGGCCCTAAACCGAGGCTGGTGGCTCCCTCGATCCTTTCTTATCGTTTGAGCGCGAATGGTTCGCAGGCGTACGAGTCGGTGAGACTCATTGACCACAACCGCCACCCCAGTGGCTGTAGAACCTGGGGAGCTTCCCGTCCTGTCCCCGGCTTGTCCGTCCCCAAAGAAACTACTTGAGGCCGAAGGCGTAAACATCGCCTCCATCCGAGCACACGTAAACCATTCCATTCACGACGACCGGCGACGAAGATATCGAGTTTCCGATGTCGTAACTCCACAACTTGAGGCCAGAGCGAGCGTCCAGGGCGTAAAGCTTCCGGTCCCATGATCCGACGTAAACCACGGCATTGGCCACAGCAGGCGACGAAACTACTTCGTACCCGGTCTTGTATTTCCACAGCTTCATGCCGGTGTGGGCGTCCAAGGCGTACAGATTATTGTCCGTCGATCCCACATACACCACGTCCTCCGCCACCGCTGGCGACGACTCTATAGCGTTCCCGGTTCGATAGGCCCATAACTTGACGCCGGTACGCGCGTTGAATGCATATAACTTCTTGTCCCACGAGCCGACGTATACGACTCCGTTTGCTACGGTCGGCGAGGAGAATACGTGGTTGCCCGTAGCAAATTTCCAAATTAACTCTCCCGTGCGCGCGTTTAGCGCATATACGTTGTTGTCGTACGATCCTACATACACTACCCCACCCGCCACGGCTGGCGAAGACAGCGCATAACCGCCTGTCGGATAGCTCCAAAGCTTGGCTCCGGTTCGAGCGTCCAACGCATACAGCTTCTTATCCGCCGACCCGACATACACCATTCCATTCGCCACTACCGGCGAGGACCAGATACCAGCGCCAGTGAGGTAACTCCACAACTTGGCGCCTGTGCGCGCGTTGAACCCATATACTTTCCAGTTTTCCGATCCGATATACACCACACCCTTGGCGACTGCTGGCGAAGAATGTACATAAAAGCCGGTTGGGTAGGTCCATATTGCGTTTCCGGTCTTTGCGTCCAGAGCATAAACGCCGTAGTCCTCCGATCCGAAATAAAGAAGTCCGTTAACCACGGCAGGCGAGGAAAAATTTCCACCGGGTGTTCCATAGTGCCATTTCTTCACCAACCCCCGAACATTCTCAGCGTTGAGAATGTGCTCATAAGGATTCCAGCGAGCCATGTTGGGGCGATGGAACTCGGACCAAGTGGTAAGCGACGTATCGGCCGCAGAAATGGCCGAACCCGCAGGCCGGCCGAAGCAGAATCCCGCGAGCACTAATAATGCAATAGGCTTCCACCCAGCTCGTCGGATCATCTCGCTCGGCATTTCCCGGTAGATTGACTGCATTGTCTTACCCCAAACTCTCGCGGAACTGCGTTTCCGGGGTTCACAATACCATGGCAGCCGGAGCGATTTGTCACTTCGAGAGATCAGGACATGAAGTAATGCACTCTTGACAGTGCGGGCGCGTCGGGCAATACTTTCCGGCTCGACAGCAAGTGCTAGAACCGAGACTGGCTGCGACTGAGGAGAAGCTTAATGAAATCGCGATTCGATATTGTCCTTGCGTCCGTTGCACTCATGATTTGTAGTTCAGCGATGGCATCCATAATTAAGGTACCGGCCGATCAGCCCACGATTCAAGATGGCATCAATGCCGCAGTGAATGGCGACACGGTGTTGGTAGCTCCTGGGACCTACAACGAGGACATCAATTTCAGCGGAAAAGCGATCGTGGTGAGGAGTTCGGGTGGGCCGAGGGTAACAATTATTGACGGAGGGAGTCTAGGGGCGGTGGTCACGTTTTCGTCCGGCGAGACGAATGCGTCGGTGCTAAGTGGATTCACCCTTCAGCATGGGAGCAACAGCGGCGTGTATATGAACTTTGCGTCCCCGGTGCTCAAAGACAACATAATTGCGAACAACAAAGCGGAGTGGGGCGCCGGGATTTACATCGGCGGCGCTTCGACGGCGCAGGTCTTACACAATACGTTCATTGGCAACGTTGCTTCCTCTGGGGGAGGAGCCATTGGGCTGTTCTCCGCGGGAAGCGTTCGCATCGAAAACAACCGAATCACAAAGAACAACGGAGGCGGCCAAGGTGGCGCGTTCTGGATGGTGGGCGAGGGGGACGAGATCATCGTGCAGAACCTAATGTACAACGATGTCGCGTCGTCGGGGACAGAGTTTTACAGTTTGATTCCACAGAGCACCACCGGGTACCGCCTGATTAACAATACGATTGTCAGCAGGAATCCAAATGCGGACGCGGCCGTGGTCGCTGACGGATTCAACACGAATGCTGAGATCATCAATAACGTGATCGTCGCACCAGGGACGTCAGGGGCGCTGATTTGCAACCCGATCTATTATGATGGCCCGCCGATCGTGAAATTCAATGATGCCTGGAGCCCGAAAGGGATTTGGTACGGGGGAATGTGCGCGGAAGATGGGGGAACCAAGGGCAACATTTCCGCAAACCCAGATTTCGTAAGCTCGACAGATTTCGAGTTGAAGAACAATTCCCCGGCAGTAAATGCCGGCACAACTTCGGCGCCCGATTTGCCTAAGAAAGACTTTGCGGGCAAGCCGCGAATTGTGCACGGGAAGATCGACATGGGAGCTTACGAGAATCAAAAAGTCTCGGGCCCAAAGCTTGTAATTGGAACGCCCACCGCTGTCCCTTTCGCACAATAAGGAGTCCGAATAAAAAAGAGACTTACGGTTGAGTCCCTAGAAGATCATTGATCGTGAAGGGCGAACCTCCTCCATCCTCTTGAGTCGCACCATCGGGACCGACCACGAAGAACTCGTTTGCCGACGTGACGGTCACGTAACCGTAGTTGTCAGCCGTGATTGAAGTTGGGGTCTGCGAGATGATCGTAAGTGGAGTGATCACGTACGTACGCTTATTAATCTCGACCGGGACGCTACTGTTGCTGGTTCCAATCACAAGGTACCCTTTGTTCGCAGCCAAGAATACAGTAGCTTGATTCCCACCAACCAATTGGAGCGAGATCGTCTTTTTCAGTGTAAACGTGGTGTGATCGTTTTCCGACGCTATAGTATCTATTCTCTGATAGACATAGAGCGCCACGCCGTTTTGACCTGATCCATAAGCTTGATCAACTACATAGAGAAATCGCGTGACCGTACCCTCTCTGATGTCGATCACCTTGGCGCTCTCAACAATCGAACCGATTTGGCCGAACGGTCCAAGCTGTCCCGAACCATAGCAACCGTTCCCCTTCCCGATCGAACCGCATACGACCCAAGACAGCGTAGTCTTGCCGCCGTCAGTCGTGTAAGTCGTGAACAAGCCGGAGTCAATGGTCGCTGCCCAGCAGAACGTGGCACCAATTAGCAGCAAAACCGAAGTCATAATCAGTCGTCGGACGGACATCAAAGTTCTCCTCTTTCGCAGAAATTTCGTTCAACTTCGTTGCTCTGTTGCAGCCCGCTTTTTGCAACAAGGAGGGTATCAGAAGTTGTCTCAGACTACCTCCCATTTCGACACTCTGGAACGGATGTCTTAAACCGAGCGTCTGAGGTTACGCTGACGCCGTTGTACAGTGCATAGCCGCATGCAAATTTCTTCACCTATGAGGCCGGCAAAAACAGGTGTATAGTTGGCCGTTCTTGAAGTCAAGAAAAGCGGGTACCAGGAGATTTTCTATGGATTTGTCAACCACCAGGATTTCAAAGTGCGCGGTCGCGCTCGTTTTTCTTTCTGTAGGGATGCTCATCGCAGCATTGCCAGCGCAAGCACAAACTGAAACCGTACTCTATCGCTTTTTCGGAGTGGCGGACGGTATCTATCCTTGGTCGAATCTCATCCTGGATTCGCATGGCAATCTGTACGGCACCACGGGCAACGGTGGTCCATCAGGCGCCGGTACTGTATTCGAGCTTTCTTCACGTAAGAAGAAGATCTTCCACAGTTTCAGCGGCCAACCGGACGGAGCTCTTCCGGAATCGGGGGTGGTTCGCGACAAAGAGGGGAATCTTTACGGTACAACTTGTTGTGGTGGGGTTACGAACCACGGCACCGTATATAAATTGAATTCTGAGGGCGTAGAAACGGTGCTTCACAATTTTGGAGGCCCACCTGACGGGTGGGGTCCGGTGGGAGGGCTGGTCCGAGATCGTGAAGGAAACCTCTACGGCACAACCTCGATGGGCGGCACTGGTAACTGCGGGAACGGATATGGCTGCGGCACGATATTTGAGGTGACTGCGAGCGGCAAGGAACGGGTTCTCTACAGCTTTACCGGTCAAAGCGACGGGTATACTCCGCTGGCTGGTTTGCATCGCGACGAAAAAGGTAATTTGTATGGTACTACAGTGATCGGCGGTATTTACAGCGTCGGCACGGTCTACAAGCTCACGCGGAGTGGATCGCTCACCGTGCTTCACAGCTTTGCTGGCCCCGACGGCGCTAATCCGACTGCGGTCCTTGTGCGTGATAAGGCGGGCAACCTGTATGGAACAACTGGAGACGGCGGCGCCCAGAACATGGGAACCGTATTTGAGATAACAACGGCCGGCGCCGAAAAAGTGTTGTACAGCTTCACCGGCGGAAGTTCGGACGGTTCTTACCCGCGGGCCGGCGTAGCGCGGGACGCGAACGGCAATCTCTATGGCACAACTTACTCGGGAGGATCTGCCAACAAGGGCACAGTGTTTAAGGTAACTCCCGCCGGCGCAGAAACTATTCTTCATAGCTTCACAGACTCCCCAGACGGAGCTAATCCCGTAAACAAAGTAACTCTGGATGCGAAGGGCAATATTTATGGCATGACTTTCTATGGCGGCAACACGGCTTGCAGCAGCGGCTGCGGAATAGTGTTTAAAGTAACTCCCTGAAGGGGGAGTTGGCTCCCGCTATTTGAGGTTCCGCCGCGCTGACAGCGCGCGCGACCCTACCCGAGTTTGACCGCGTTTTCCACGCGCCTGTAATATCAAAGATCACCAGCTTTCAGCTCTCGGCAGTCTGCACTCAGCCCCAAATTTGTTTCTCTGCACTTGAAATCAAAGCCGCGACGGCTGATAGCTGAAGGCCGATAGCTGAAGGCTGATTTTTAAACATGGCCCACGATCTTCCCAAAATTTACGAACCGGGCGCGATTGAAACGCGTTGGGCCGACTATTGGGTCACGGAAAAACTATTCTCCGTCCCTACGCCTCCGCCAGGAGAGACGCGTCCGGTTTTCACGCTGCTGTTGCCGCCTCCGAATGTTACCGGGCGGTTGCACATGGGGCACATGCTCAACCATACGCAGATGGACATCATCGTGCGTTGGCATCGCATGCGCGGCTTTCTGACTTTGTGGCTCCCCGGCACGGACCACGCGGGCATCGCGACCCAGATGATGGTGGAGCGCCAACTCGCAACCGAAGGCAAAAAACGCCGCGACATGGGGCGCGAGGCATTTATCGAACGCGTGTGGGAATGGAAAAAGCTCTACGGCGGCGCCATTCTCGAGCAGATGAAGCGCCTCGGCGACTCGGTGGATTGGGATCGCGAGTACTTCACCATGGACGAGAATCTTTCGCGCGCGGTGCGCGAAGTTTTCGTCCGCTTGTATGAAGAAGGATTGATCTATCGCGGCAAGTACATCGTCAACTGGTGTCCGGGCTGTGGAACTGCGATTTCCGATCTTGAAGTGAAGCACGAAGAAATTGCCGGCAAGCTCTACGAAATTCGCTATCCGGTGGTCGGCGCGAATGAATTTATTACCGTGGCGACCACGCGCCCGGAGACCATGCTGGGCGACACGGCTGTCGCCGTGAATGAGAAAGACGTGCGCTACAAGCATTTGCATGGCAAGAAAGTTCTGTTGCCCCTGATGAATCGCGAAATTCCGATCATCACGGACGACCTGGCCCAGCCCGAGTTCGGAACCGGCGCCGTAAAAGTGACTCCGGCACACGATCCCAATGACTTTCAGGCAGGACTGCGCCACAACCTTCCGCAAATTGAAGTGATCGATGAACAAGCTCGCATGAGTCAGAATGCAGGGCCGTATGCTGGCTTGGACCGGTATGCGGCTCGTAAGCGCGTGCTGGAAGATCTGCGCCAGCAAGGGTTTCTGGTGGGTGAGAAGGACTACACGATTTCGATAGGGAAGTGCGACCGCTGTGGCACCGTGGTTGAGCCGAGGCTTTCGACGCAGTGGTTCATCAAGATCGCGCCCCTTGCGCAGCGCGCTACCCAGGCCGTGGAGCAAGGCGAAATCACCATTGTTCCGGAAAACTACCAGCAGATTTACCTGAACTGGATGCATAACATCCACGACTGGTGCATCTCGCGGCAACTGTGGTGGGGGCATCGAATTCCGGCGTGGCATTGCTCGTGTGGCGAAATCATTGTGGCTCGCGAGGCTCCGGCGAAGTGCACGAAATGCGGTGGTTCGGAAGTTAAACAAGATACTGATGTGCTGGATACATGGTTCTCGTCCGGACTGTTGCCGTTTACTACTCTGGGCTGGCCGGAGAAGACGCGCGATCAGGAAGTGTTTTATCCAACCACGCTGCTGATCACGGCGTACGAGATTCTGTTTTTCTGGGTCGCTCGTATGATCATGTTTGGCTGCCATTTCATGCAGGGACATCAGCAGGATCCGAAAGTGAAGCGGGCAAGTGGCTGCGGTGACAAAAAAGATGACAGCGTTCCGTTTCGACAGGTCTATATTCACGCGCTGGTGCGTGACGCCGAGCGGCAGAAGATGTCGAAGACTAAAGGGAATGTGGTTGATCCGCTCGATGTGATCGCGCGCTTTGGAACTGACGCTACGCGATTCACGCTGGCGGCCATGGCTGCGCCGGGGACGGATATTGCTTTCAACGAAAGCCGGACTGAGGGCTATCGCAACTTTGCGAACAAGATTTGGAATGCGGCACGGTTCATGTTCATGAACATTGACCGTGTGGCGCCAGGGCTGAAACCCGACTTGGCTGGTGCCCAGGGTGGCGTCGGTGTTGTGGGGGTTAACGCAGCTACCCTCGAAGACCGTTGGATTCTTTCGCGTTTCAATCGCGTGACCAAGAATGTCAACGAGGCGCTGGAGACTTACCGCTTCCACGAAGCCGCGAATCAGATTTATGACTTTTTCTGGGGCGAATTTTGCGACTGGTACATTGAACTGATTAAGCCGCGGCTATTGGACGAGGCTGATCCGCAATCAGCTCGCACGGCCGGTGCCAACTTGTTGGGCATTTTCGAAGCTGCTCTGCGTTTGTTGCACCCCGTGATGCCGTTTATCACCGAAGAAATCTGGCAGGCAATTTACGATGGGAATCCGCAGCTGAAGTCGATCGCGCTGGCGCCATATCCGCAAGCTGATGAGAAGCAATTAAACCTGGCTGCTGAGACGGAGATGGCTATTTTGCAAGACCTGATCGTGAACGTGCGGAATGTGCGGGCAGAGTTGAAAGTCGAACCGAAACAACGCGTGCCAATCCAGCTCTTTGTCGAAGACGCGGACATTCGCAAGCTGATTGAACAAAACCAGAGCTCCGTGCAGCGATTGGCCGGCGTCGACAAGATTGAATTTGTCGATAATTCACTAGCAAAGTTGTCAGGCGCCCGACACACCGCGCGTTTCGACGTGCACGTGATCTACGAAAGAAAGATCGACGTCGCTGTGGAGCGGCTGCAGTTGAATAAGGAATTGGAACAGATTGAAAAGGAAATCGGCAACGGCCAACGTCAGTTGAACAACGAACAATTTCTGGCTAAAGCGCCGGCGAAAGTCGTTGAGGGAATTCGGAAGCGGGCGCAGGAGTTGACCGTCTTGCAGCAGAAAGTAAAGAGTAAGCTGGATGAAATGAGATAACGCCGGACAGGCGAGACGCCCGTGCTCAAGTAACGAATATGGACTGGAATAGCCGCCGAATCACCGCTGTGATTCAGAATGCGCTGTTGGAGGATCGCGCCACCCGCGATGCCACCAGCTACGCCTGCATCGACCCAAACCAGCGTGCTTCGGCAACGATTCTGGCGAAGGAGGACTGCATTCTCGCGGGTATCGGTTGCGTTTCGCGCATTCTGGACATATACGCTGCTCTTGACGGGGCGGTGACCTCACATTATGAGGTCACGACACATCCTGAGATATTTGACGGCATTCGCCTGCACAAAGGGCAATCGGTCGCTGTGGTTCGCCATAACGCGCGCGTCATCCTTTCCTGTGAACGTGTGATTTTGAATTTCATGCAGCGGCTGAGCGGGATTGCCACCTTGACACGGCAGTTCGTCGAGGCTGTTTCTGGTACGAAGGCGCGAATTTTGGACACGCGTAAAACCGCCCCCGGATTGCGCATGCTCGATAAGTACGCCGTGCGCTGCGGCGGCGCGCAGAACCATCGCCTGGATCTCTCAGATGGTGTTCTGATCAAACAAAATCATATTGCTCTGGCCGGAGGCATAGTGCCAGCCCTCGAACGCGCTCATAAAAATCGTCGCGGCGAGCAGATTATCGAAGTCGAGGTTCGTTCTCTCGACGAGTTGGAGCAGGCGTTGGAACATGGCGGCGAGGCCATCCTGCTGGACAACATGTCGGTGGGAGATGTGAAGCGCGCCGTAGAACGCTGTTTACAGACAAACTGTAGAATTCCCTTGGAAGTCTCCGGCGGAATCACATTGGAGAACGTGCGCGCCTACGCCGAAACTGGAGTGAATTTTATTTCAGTCGGGACGATAACTCACTCGGCGAAGGCAGCGGATATGAGCATGCGCCTGGCGCCGGTGTAACCTAACTCGCTTAGTCAGGCCGTGATTGCTGTTTCTCGCCCCATCCTTCATAATTCCCGCATCAAGCGATCGTCGACAATCCGAAGCTCACGCCCACGAACGATTACGTCGCATAAACTCGCGCCGCAAAGTGATGCCCGTCTGGGCCGAATTGTGCGTCTTCTTATTGCTCATGCCACCGTCGTTGTGAGTGGAACCAAAATAGCAGATGAGATCGGTAGCAGCCGTTCCGAAGTGTGGCGACTCATTCAGCAACTGCGCGAGCTTGGAGTCGATATTGCCGGTCATCCATCAACCGGATATAGTCTGAAGTCCATGCCCGATCTGCTGCTGCCGGATATGCTTGCTCCGCAATTGCAAGGCACAATTTTCGGCAAGCACATCCATCACTACTACAAAGTAGGATCGACCAACACCGCGGCAATGGAAGCAGCGAGCACCGGTGCTCCTGAGGGCAGCGTTTTTCTGGCCGAGCAACAGACCGCCGGACGAGGCCGGGGCTCTAATCAATGGCATTCAGAATGCTCGACAGGGATTTATTGCTCGGTAGTTTTGCGACCCGCCCTGCCGCCATCGGATGTACTGGTTATCACGCTTGCTACTGGGTTGGCTGTGCACGCGGCGATTCAGGAGATTGATTCTCGGGTCGTACCCGACCTGAAGTGGCCGAACGACGTTCTTATCGACAAAAAAAAGGTTTGCGGCATTCTCACGGAGATGAATGCCGAAGTCACACGCGTACGCTACATAGTGATCGGAATTGGAATCAACGTGAATCAGTCGGCCTTTCCCGCGGACTTGCAGGCAATCGCTACTTCTCTGCGATTAGTTTCCGGAACCGAGTGGTCTCGCGTGGAATTGTGCGCGGCTTTGCTAAAATCGCTCGACCGAGAATATCGCAGCTTGCTCGAAAGCCGGAATAACGTTGACTCAATCCTGCGCCGCTTTCAGGAGCGGTCAGCCTCGGCTAGAGGACAGCAGGTCGAGGTCGAAGAAGATGCCAGCCTCCAGGGCATAACGGATGGCCTCGACGAGCGGGGCTTTCTGAAAGTGCGAACTGCCCAAGGCGTACGTACGGTGTTGAGCGGCACAGTAAGATTGAAATAGTTTTTCCAAGATATGCTTCTGGTTCTAGATGTCGGCAATACCAACACGGTGCTGGGTGTTTTTGCCTCGGCGAAAAAAGTTACTCCGGGCGGGGATCACGCGCACAAAGCCGCATCGGCGCGCTACGAATTGCTGGTGGCGAACTGGAGGGTCGCAACTGTCGCCACCCAAACGGTCGATGAATATGGCGTTCTTTTCCGCAACCTGTTCGCCATGGACAATCTCGAAGCCAAAAGGATTGAGGGCATCGTTATCTCGTCGGTCGTACCGCCGCTCGATTCCACTCTCGCGCAAGTGTGCGAGCGCTACTTCAATACGAAACCTCTTTTCATTGAGCCCGGAATAAAGACAGGTATGCCGGTGCACTACGACAACCCCGCGGAAGTAGGTGCCGACCGCATCGTGAACTCGGTGGCTGCATTCGAGAAATATGGTGGGCCCTGCATCATCGTTGATTTCGGAACTGCGACTACATTTGACTGCGTCTCCGCCAAAGGAGAATACATGGGCGGCGTGATTTGCCCCGGAATTGGAATCTCCGCCGACGCTCTCTTCGAACGTACTGCGCGGCTCACTCGTGTTGACATCCGCAAGCCCGCTCATGTGATCGGCAGCAATACTGTCAGCAGTCTGCAGTCCGGGCTTTACTATGGCTATCTCGGATTGGTCGATGGACTCCTGGAGTTGCTGGTCGCAGAACTCGGCCCTCAAACCACAGTGGTTGCGACTGGTGGCTTGGCTTCACTGATGGGCGGGGGCTCGAAGCATATCAAGCAAGTGGATGAATTCTTAACCTTGGAAGGCCTTCGCATTATCTGGGAGCGTAACGTGACAGCCAAAGCACACGAAACTGCGACGGCCGGCTCCAAAGTTCCTGCCGGAAACAAGCCCCTTAGCCGCTGACCGTCGTGGAAAACTATTTCAACTACTTTACCGAAATCGAAGAACATTTTCAGCGCCGCCGCGGACGCATCTATCTATCTCCGCTGGATTGGGCATTGATTGAGACCTGGAAAGATGCGAGCGTTCCGCTGCAAGCGGTTTTGCGGGGCATCGACGCAGCTTTCGATAAATATGATGAGAGACCGTCGAAGTCACAAAAGGTCAACAGCCTCGCGTATTGCGCGCAAGCCGTGCTGACCGCGGCGGAAGAAATGAAGGAGGCTGCTGTCGGCGCGACCCAGAGCGAGACGCCGGGCACTAAGCACGCCGGATTTCATGCATCGGAAATTGCGGCTTTCCTCCGGCTCAATGCGAAACAGTTGGGAACTGCGAAGCTTCCCGAAGCAAAAGGAATTTCAGCAAAGCCGCTGGCCGAAGAGACTGCAAACACCCTTCGCGAAATTGCCGCCGAACTGGAGACAAAGACGGCCCCGCTGCGATTGGAAGAACTTGAACGTCGGCTTACGGTGGCCGAAGAGAAACTATTTGCCATTCTGCTGGCAGCAACACCCGATGAGCAGATCGTCGCAGTGCGATCCGAAGCAGATCGCGAGTTGGCACCTTACCGCAGCAAAATGCCCTCAGCACAGATCGAGCAATTGCAAAAGCAATATGTACATAAGCGGTTGCTGGAAAAATATGGGCTGCCGCGCCTGAGTCTGTTTTATATGTGAAGCGTCGTTTATGATTTCCAATTGTCAATTTCCAATTGCCGATTGGAAATAACCTCCAGAAGTTTCTCACGTGGCTTAAAATCCTGACTTGCAACTTAGCGTAGAAAAACTCGTTTATGGCGGCGATGGCCTCGCCCGGCTGCCTTCCGATGAACGAGGTCCCGGAAAAGCTGTGTTTTTGCCCTTCGTGCTCGAAGGCGAAACGATCGAAGCGTCGATTGTTGAACAGAAGCGCGGCTTTGCGCGGGGGCGTGTGGAGAAGATTTTGCAACCTTCTCCACAGCGGGTAGAACCGGCCTGTCCCTATTTCGGACGCTGCGGCGGCTGCCACTACCAGCATAGTAGCTATGAGCATCAAGTGGAGATCAAGGCCGACATCCTGAAAGAAACTCTTCGCCGCACCGCCAAGCTAGAACTGGAAACCGAGATCAAAATTCATCCGTCACCACCCTGGAATTATCGCAATCGTGCCCGGCTGCAAGTTCGAACTGTGCCCGATTTCGCCCTCGGCTATTACAACTTCAACTCACACGAAGTCCTTCCAGTTGAACAGTGTCCGATAAGTTCGCCGCTGATCAATCGCGCCATCTCAGCATTCTGGCGAATGGGTCGTGAACGCAAAATGCCCGATGGGATTCGTGAGATCGAGTTTTTCGTAAATGCGGAAGACACCGAACTCCTGATCGAGGTTTCCTGCGACCCCGGAACGGCGAGCACGCCGATCAGGGAATGGGCGGACGCCGCTCGGAGCGCCATGCCCGAGATCGTAGGCATCGTGGCTGACAAGACGGACGCAGCCGCCGGCAAGCGGGCGGAACCGAAGAGAATCGCGACATCCGGCTCCGGGGAGATCAATTATAGGGTTGAGGGCGTCTCCTATCGGGTCAGCGCGGGATCGTTCTTTCAGATTAACCGTTACCTCATCAATGAGTTGGTTTCTATTGTTCGCCGACAAGGTGGCGGCGACATTGCACTCGATCTCTATGCGGGCGTGGGACTTTTCTCGACATTCCTCTCCAGAAGTTTTGCACAGGTGATCGCGGTTGAACCGTCACAGACTTCCCATCTTGATTTGCTGCACAATTCCCCATCAAACGTGAAGGCAGTTCGGGCGGCTACCGCCGATTTCTTGCTGAGCGCTACCGGAAAGTTGCGGCCTGACCTTGTGGTGGTGGACCCGCCACGAAACGGTCTGGGGGAAACTGTGGTGCAAAGTCTCGTCGGATTGGGAGCGCACCGGATGACCTACATCTCTTGCGATCCGGCGACTGCGTCGCGTGACCTGGTTGGCCTGTTGAGCGCCGGATATCGCATTGAACAGGTGCACCTGGTGGATCTGTTCCCCCAGACCTTTCACCTTGAGAGCGTTTTTCATCTCGCTCAGTAGAGCTCTCAACAATCGCGCTGTCTTTCTAAATTGAAAGCCGATATCCCAGTTGTTCCACGCGACCTTGCCTTCTCCATTAAGGCTGACCAGTGAAGCCGGCGGCCACAGCTCCCCCGACTATTCCTGCGAAGCCGCTCTCGCGACAACCTATGCTGTGGGCAGCCTCGGTGTATTCCTGTGGAATCGTGACTGGCGTTTACGTTTGGCGCCCCGCTGTGTGGTGGCTGACGGGAGGGGTCGCGTTCTGCTCGGCAGGCACCTATTTCTTACGGCGCCGTTCCTATGTTTCTTTTGCGCTTGCGCTCTCCGCGCTGTTCGTAACGAGTGCATTGATGCTGCAGGTTCGCGTTCCCGAAAGCGCCGGCGGCGAGGATATTCTCGCCTTCGCGGACGGCCGCGAAGTCATCGTTACCGGCCACGTGGTTAAAGAAGGAAGCTCGCGCGAGCAATCCTCCGGCGACGCGCAACAACGGCTAGACCTTCAGACCGAGCAGATCACCGCCAGAGATGACACGGGAACCCGAAGCTTTAGTATCGACTCCGGTTTGCGCGTCACTGTTTACGGCCGCGAGGCGAAGAATGAGGACGAACAGGCAGAATCCATTTCGGTACCGAATCGCCCATTCCGCTACGGTGAGCGCTTGCGATTTCGCGCCAAACTTCTTCCACCGCACAACTTCCGCAACCCCGGAGCCTTCGATTATGCAGGATACCTGGCACGAGACGGGATTGTTGCTTTGGGATCCACGAAGTCAGAGGCGGTTGAATTGCTGCCAGGGTTCGCCGGGAACCGCTTTGAACTCTGGCGGACACGCGTACGCAGAGATCTTATCGAGAGAATCCATGCTTTATGGAGACCGGACGATGCTGCGCTAATCGATGCCATACTTATCGGGGAGAATTCCTTCCTGGGGCGCGAAACGTTGACCGACTTCCAGCGAACTGGCACCTACCATGTGCTGGTGATTTCCGGATTGAAAGTCGCGGTGCTCGCACTTGTAACGTTTTGGCTGTTACGCCACATGCGAGTCGGCGATGTTTCGGCAAGCGCTATCACCATTCTGCTGACCGTCGCGTATGCCTTGCTGACCGACGTTGGTGCTCCAGTGTGGCGGGCCACGCTGATGCTTGCGCTGTACCTTGGCGCGAGGCTGCTTTACCGGCGGAAATCGGCTCTCAACACCATTGGCGCAGCAGCACTGGCCTTGTTGATTGTCGATCCGACAGCGCTGCTCGGAGCAAGTTCTCAACTCAGCTTCCTCTGCGTGCTGGTTATCGCAGGAGTTGGCGCTCCACTGCTTGAGCGGACGACGCAACCCTTGTCTCGCGCACTCAGGAGTTTGAACGCGACGAGCTACGACGCGGCGTTGAGCCCGTTGCTCGCGCAATTCCGGCTCGACTTGCGGATGGTTGCCGGCAGATTGCAACGCTTTTTCGGGAAGCGCTTTCCCTTGATCGCGCTGGGAGCAACTGCCCGACTGTTAGTGCTGGGTTGCGAGTTCTTTGTGATTTCGACGGTTTTACAGGCGGGATTCGCAATACCCATGGCTTATTACTTCCATCGTGCGACGCTAGTTTCATTGCCAGCGAACGTACTTGCTGTTCCTTTGACTGAACTCATTATGGTCGCAGCCATCGTAGCTGTAAGCGCGAGTTATTTCACCTTCACCTTCGCAAAACTCCCGGCGCTCATCGCTGCAATTGCTTTGCACGCTATGAACGGCTCGGTGCGCTGGCTTGGGGCTTTGCGGATCGCCGACACCCGCGTGCCCACACCGCAACTCACCCTTATTTTGGTTGGGGCCTGCGCGCTTGTTTTAGCCATGGTGCTGAGCCGCCGCAAGCGTTGGTTGCTGGTCGTAGCCGGATGGGCTGCGTTGGTCCTGAGCGCATTCTGGGTATGCGCCATTCCTCCGCACCCGCAAGTCACTGCCAGGGTACTGGAACTTACTGCGATTGATGTCGGTCAGGGCGATTCAATTCTTCTGGTCTCACCGCAGGGTCACACTCTCCTGGTCGATGCTGGCGGAATACCTTTCTGGATGCATTCAGAATTGGACATCGGGGAAGATGTCGTCTCGCCTTACCTCTGGTCGCGAGGCTTCCATCAACTCGATGTGGTCGCGCTCACGCACGCCCACGCCGATCACATGGGAGGCATGGCGGCGGTGCTGGCGAATTTTCATCCGCGCGAATTGTGGCTGAGCGTGAACTCGCCAAGCCCCGAACTGCAAACCCTGCTGCGCGAAGCCAGAACGCTCAAGATTCCCATCGTTCTTCATAAGGCAGGAGACATTCTTGCAATGGATGATGCAAAGATTACCGTGCTGGCGCCGCCACGGGATGCCGAGTCGCATCCATCGCGCCCAAACGACGAGTCTCTGGTAATAAAAATCAGCTATGGCGCGACCGCTGCTTTGCTGGAGGGAGACGCAGAGAAAAAAACCGAAAAGCAAGTCGCGCAAGAGGACCCGCAGGCTGATCTTCTAAAAGTGGCTCATCACGGAAGTTCAACATCGACAATTCCAGAGTTGCTAGCGGCAGTGCATCCGAGATTCGCGGTGATATCCGTGGGAGCGCGCAACGTCTATGGGCATCCGCGGCAAGAAGTTTTGGACCGGTTGGGAGAAGCTCGCGTTCGCACTTACCGGACTGATATGAACGGAGCGGTCACATTCTATCTTGATGGCAAAACGGTTACTTTTCCGTTGGCGGCTCTTCATTGAGAGCATACTCCGCAGTCTCGAGTTCGTCAGGCGTTTGACGGTACTCCTCGATCATGCGGCGAGCTTTGTCGGCATCCTCCTCGCGAACCAATATCACGGTTCCGCCTACACCCGGGAGAATGTCCTGTTGCGCGTCGAGCGAAGTCAGGTCAGACTCAATGCCCGCAGAGTCAAGCAATCCCCGCACCACCATCGCCTCCGACTCCTGTTCGGTATCAAACACCCGAACCAGCTTTTCATTCGGATTAGGATGGTCTGCTCCGGGCGTGGACTTCGAATCTGCCATTACTTCCTCCGGCAGGATGATCTCCTGCTTCAATTCGCGCCGTGACGTGCGCTCGTCTGATTCTAACTCCATCAAGCGGCATTGGGCACGCATTTGAGGAAGATTCCGTTCATCTCAAGCCGACGACTATTTGAGGTAACCGAAGGCGTACACCATCAGGCCATTGCACCCTGCACCTCTTGCCGAGACAATGGGTAAAACAGCGGGGCGCAACGCGCTCCACCCGAGGAACATCTAACCTTGGATACGTGGTGTCGGGGGCCTAATGAGCAGTTTAGAACGGCACGGGCATAAGCCAAACCTAAGCGAAAGAGAACAGGAAGCGAAAAACATCCGGCGCCTGCAGATCATGATCAGCATGGTAATGTCTGTGATCGGTCAAGACGCGAACCTCACCGTCGAAGAAGCCTCCGAGTTGGTGGCCGGCGCCAAACGTGCCGCGCTAGCTATGTTTCCCGACAAAGAATTCGCTTACGATATTCTCTACAAACCTCGCCTCCAGCGCTTAATGAACGAGCGCTTCCGCCTGCAGTAAGAAGCCAGTCCGGTTGGGTTGAGCTCAATGAGTGCAGTGGCGATTTATCGCTAGCCAACTGTTACTTGCCACCTACCGCTCTCGTTGTATGCGAGACGCTCGGCCCGGATTTAAAGGATCGTAGCGGATCAAAATCCGTGTGCTCTCGGAAGAGGCACCCGCCTTGATTCCAGCATCCGAGTTCACTCTATCGTGACCACCGTAACGTTCGCCGCGAACTTCAAAGTCATAGGCGATCATCCAGCGCGAAGCAGATTTCTGTTGGACTGAATCTACTTGGCCCTCGGCAGTTGGCCATTCCTCAAACAACTTGCTCAAGTGGTAAGCAAGGTTCGGCCAGCAAAGGAAAGCTAGCCCCGCAAAATACGAAAAGACACGAAACCAACCGACATTCGCACCGGGCACCGACGCGAGCGCGAAACAGATAAGAACGACAGCCCACCGGATAGCCCTCCCCCGTGTGCTGAGCTTGTAATCGACACCCGCGTTGTAACGTATTGCCCAGACGCCCAGCCACAAACCTAACGACTTCTGAAGCGCATAGCCAACCTGTGGGAAAGGATTCAGGATGTCCATAGCCGCGGCCGGGTGATGACACTAGAGAGCACTGCAAGATTCTAGCGCACCGCTCCGCAGGGCCCTCGCCGATAGTTCATGAAACCAAACTATTTCTCTCATTGACTCGCGCACGCCAAGCCGAGAGAGGGAAAGCAGGGAACTAACTCGTTTCTCCTCCGACCCGCTCTGGTTGACCCTCTGAAGCGTGACGGGCTAGACTCGCCTTTCAGGCGAGGTTTTCCATGAAGCGATTTGCGCTGGCTTTTGCCATTTTCCTGCTGTGCTCATATAGCGCCCTGGCCGACGAAGGCCATCATCACGAAGATCTGACGACGGGCCAGCTAGGAACAGTGCATTTTCCCGTATCGTGCGCACCCGCCGTGCAGAAACCATTCGAGCGTGGAGTGGCGTTGCTGCATTCGTTTTGGTACGAAGAGGCAGAAAAAGAATTTCAAGACATAGCGAAGAATGATCCGCGGTGCGCCATGGCGCATTGGGGAATCGCCATGAGCATCTGGCATCAACTGTGGAACCATCCGGACACGGCCACGATCAAGCGCGGACAGGCAGAAGTCAAAGCAGCAAAATCGCTGCACCCCAAAACCAATCGGGAACGTGACTACGTTGCTGCGATGAATGCGTTTTACCGAGGCAAGAATCGGGATTATTACGATCGAGCCAATGCCTACTCGGTGGCGATGGACACGGCTTACCAGCGTTATCCGGATGATCGCGAGGCCGCCGCCTTCTACGCGCTGTCACTGCTCGCTTCCGAGCCGGACAATGATACGACCTTTGCCAATCGAAAGCAGGCAGCTGCAATCCTCGAAAAATTGTTTGCCGTAGAGCCCGACCACCCTGGCATTGCTCATTACCTGATTCACAGCTATGACAAGCCGCAACTGGCAGAACTTGGACTGCCAGCGGCCCGGCGTTACGCGGCAATCGCTCCCGCCGCTCCGCATGCGTTACATATGCCGTCGCACATCTTTGCAAGGCTTGGCCTTTGGCAGGACGATATCGACTCTAACCTCGCTTCCATTGCCGCCACGCGGAAAAGCGCAGCCATGCACATGGGCGGCGAAGGCCACCAGTTCCACGCCATGGATTTCCTGGTCTACGCTTATTTGCAATCCGGGAGAGAGGCGGAGGCGCAGCAAGTGATCGATGAGGTGAAGGCCATGCCCGCGAAGAAGGACGATATGTACGGAATGGACTTCGACCCGCGCACAAGCGCACTCGTAACTTTTTCCGCACGGTATGCGCTGGAAATGCATCACTGGACGGATGCTGCTTCTCTGGCGCCGGTTCCAGGAGCAGAGACCGGAGACAGTTCGATTACATATTGGGCGCG
>Ga0210396_10001614_pt1 | contig 24094 bp, 20 predicted proteins | sample IncBWH17OmetaG_FD_155466 | JGI IMG/M metagenome (GOLD analysis project Ga0210396, IMG submission 155466) | Forest soil microbial communities from Barre Woods Harvard Forest LTER site, Petersham, Massachusetts, United States - Inc-BW-H-17-O ... | reverse complement strand
GTGTTGGCGCAACTCTAGTATTGGCAATGCTGCATTCGCTGGCTCAGGAAATCTCATCACGTGAAGTCTGGTGGCTTTTCGGCGCTCGTAACGGTGATGAACACCCATTTGCGAAGGAGTCACGCGACCTAATCAAAGCGTTACCCAAAGGCAGAAGATTTATTGCCTACAGTCGCCCCGGATTACGAGATCGTCTGGGCATGCATTTCGACTATGTGGGACAAATCACGGTCGAATTGCTCAAAAAACTGGGTACGCCCTTCGATGCCGATTTTTACCTGTGTGGTCCTGCTGCGTTCATGCGGGATTTGAATGAAGGACTGGTGGCCTGGGGCGTTTCAGGCGGCCGGGTGCACAAGGAGAATTTCGGCCCAGGTGAAGCGATGACGCCCGGCGTCATCGATGCGCCGCATGCATCTCCACATCCGCCGGAAGGGCCTGTGGGTTCGGGGCCGCGAGTATCGTTTGCGCGCAGCGGCATCAATGTGTGCTGGAACGCAAAGTTTACGAGCCTCCTCGATTTTGCGGAAGCCTGTGACGTGCCCGTGCGCTGGGCCTGCCGTACGGGGGTCTGCCACAATTGCGAAAGCGGGTTAATTTCGGGCAGTGTCGACTACCAGCCCGAACCGCTCGAGCCGCCTGCGCCGGGCAATCTGCTGATCTGTTGTTCCCAACCTAAGGACGACCTGGTAATCGATTTATAGAAACTAAAATTAGTTATGTTCTAACGAGAAAGATGGCTGTTATGCGATCTGACATTATTCCTGGGGTGATCTTCCCTGACTATGAGCTTTCCGATCACAGCGCAAAACGTTGGAAGCTCTCCGAACTACAAGGACCACATCCGATGGTTCTCGTCCTGAGCCGGGGAGGTTTCTGCCCCAAGGATCGTCGGTACGCGGAAGAGCTTCTTCAACTCCATCGTGAGCTAGAGGTTGGCTATTGCCGGCTGGTTACGATTAGCACCGACAATATCACAGAGACGAATGAATATCGCACCGGAGTCGGTGCCCATTGGCCTTTCCTTTCTGACTCGGGGCGTAAGGTCCAACAGGACCTCGACGTCCCCGAGTACACAGATCCTCTCCACAATCCCATGATCCCTTATGTGATTGTCCTCGAGCCTGGTCTTGTGATTTATAAGATCTATATGGGCTACTGGTTCTTCGGGCGGCCCACCATGGAAGATCTCCGCCAGGATTTACGGACCGTTACCAAGAAATGCCGGCCGGACTGGGACATTACCACGCCTGAACTCAGAGCAGCGTGGCAACAAGGTCGAAAGGAACTCTTTTATCCTTACGGCAAGACGTTCGTGCAAACACTTGGTGAACAAGACTGAAGGCGGAGCCTCGCGCAGAGGACGCAACGGATGCGAAGGAAGAGGCGCAGGAGAAATGAAATAGATTCCAAAGCGTGCCTGGAATCGGACTTTCGAGTGTCGGGACCTAAACAAGTGATGTGGAGTCGAAACGTGACAGGTGTGAGTCGGTTGTCTCGAAGGGACTTAAGGACTCAGCGTGGGGCTTTAACCACAGATACCGACTAAAAGAAAAGCGCCGCCCCGAAGCGGGCGGTAGAACCGGTGTAGCACTTTTCTCAGAAGCTAATCAAGCCAGCCGTCGATCACAACTATCTGCCGCCCCCTTCCTCCTTCGTCCCACGTTCCCGGAACTACGGCGGACAGGCAGGAGGGGCCATTTTCTGAACGTGTTCCTGGGGTTAAAGCCCCAGGTTCAGTCCTCAAGTCCCTCGGGACACTAGCGTCACTCAATCTTTTGAACCCACTGGCTCCGCCAGCCTGGCGCCTCGAACGGATCCGCGAAATACTGGGTCTCGTGCACCACCTTTCCGTTGCGAAACTCCATAATACTCACGGTGTAGGCTGGTCGCCCCTGGTAGGTAATGGTGTATTCCGTGATCCAGAGGTCACCGTTTCCCAGAATTCGCCGTACGTTAAAGCCTGACGGCTTGCCGGGATGATGACTTCGCAAGGCTTGCAAATTGCTTCGCCCAAGGATCCGCTCGCCTGACTGAGGATAATCACAAATGGTATCGTCACCGTAAATATCGTGTTCCGCGTTGGCATCGCCGGCTGCCGACGCCTGCCAATGCGTGTTCAGGGCTTCACGTATTTGTTCTTCTTGCCTGGACTGCTTCAGTTGCTGCTCGGCTTTCATTTTCACTTTCCTCTTGGAATAAACCCAGGCACGCCAGTCTCCACGACGGCGTTAAATCTTTGCCGCGTTTTGATTCCCTCACTGATCTCTTTCATGGCGTCTTCAGGCAGCGCTGAGATATCGAAGTTCTCCTGAATGCGGCTCGGGGCTTTGGACGTGGTAAGGAGGGCCGTGCCGCGTTGGATCGCCCATGCGAGGACCACTTGGGCAGGCGTTTTGTTAACTCTCTTGGCGATTGAGGTAATCACAGGATCATCTAGCAACCTGGGTTCTGAACTATGACCTAATGCCGCAAAAGCTTGAAGCACGATACCGTTCTGCTTACAAAACTCGAGCAACTCCCACTCTGGGAGATAGGGATGCGATTCTACATGAATGACGGCAGGCTTTATCCTCGCAGCTTCAACAATCTCTTTCGCCTTTTCCACATTCACGTCCGACAACCCGATGGCTTTACATCTACCTTCGTCTACCAGACTCTCCAAAGCTCTCCAGGTATCCAGCAACGTCACGCCATCGTCATAAATTACTTTGCCGTTCTCATCCCTTGGGTCTTGCTCGTCACCGGGTTGAAAGGCAAACGGGGTATGAATTAAATAGAGATCGATATAATCGACTTGGAGTCGATCCAGACTCGCCTCGAACGCAGGTTTGACGCGTTCAGGACGGTGGTTGCTGTTCCATAGCTTCGTGGCGAGAAATACGTCTTCTCGCTTAATCTTTCCCTCCTTGAACACCGCCTGCATGGCTTCGCCTACCTCCTTTTCGTTTCGGTATCGTTCCGCGGAATCGAATTGACGAAAGCCCGCTTCCAACGCGGCCCTGGTCGCGTTTTTGGTGTCGATAGGATTGGGAATCAGCGTGCCAAAGCCGAGTGCAGGCATCGCACCTGATCCATTAGTGAGGGGTATCTTCGTATAGCGAAGACTGTCGCGTTGCGTCGTCGTTTCCATAGGTGTCAGTTTATTTGCGACCGGCTTTTGTATGCCGTTGATACTATTCTCGTTGTAGTAGCGATGTTTACGAAATGAGAACGGGGCTGTTAGGAACAGTTGCTGAAGCAATGAAGGTCGGTTAGATGGGGCTTAGATTTGCAGTTGCCGTGATTGTATAACAAGTTGCGTGCCAAGCTCGAGTTTCAACTGTTATTTACTGTCCATCAGGTCTTTACGCACAGAATAATCTTGATCGGATCCGGGTACCGGTTTTCGTTCTTGATCACCTAACCTAATGATCTAATCCGCCACCTTGCCCCTGCTTAGGCGCATGACCATAGAGGCAGCGCATCCATTGATTTCGTTAAACGCCTGAGAACAACCGGCGTTCACTAGGAACCGACGACCGTTCCTAAAACCCGGTGTTCCTACCCAAAGGGCTTGCCCGAAAGTAGCGATGAGCCCTTGGCGTATAGGAAGGACAGTCGTTGCCGCAGGTACCGACAGCGCCCTCGAATTACCGTGGACGCAACATATCAACTGCCTTGCGTTCCGACGCATGCGCCCCACTGGTCTGGGACGATTTTTGAAACGGGCCGGTTTTCGTACCGGCGATACCGTCTTTTCCGTTATAGAAATGAAAGACTTCAGATCAACGGCGTGGAGAGATCCGTGGAGCGCTGCCTCGCTTGCGAGGCCGATGGCGAGCGGAGCAACATAGGTAAGAACGGCCTTGCGACTCACCTGCGCTCTACATGTTTTGAAGAGCTAGATCCTCACAATCGCAGGGCCACGCTACAGAGCGCGGGACTCTAAAAGGACATGCCGCACGATTTCCCCTGCTCACCATCGGCCTTGCAAGCAAGGCAGCGCTCCACGGGTCGCGCGGGTCGCGATTTCGACGTCGGCATAGTTGAAGGGCAAATCCGGGCCAAATGGCATAGCCTGCTTGGACCAAGGTCCAATAGAATATGGCTGCCATCGGGTCCCTAGTTGGTGCGACAAAGGAGAGTCACTGTGAAAGCAGGCTATCGACCAGTAGTTGCGAACCGTTTACCAGCCTTTAGTGCGGTTCGACATCTCAACATTCAGCGCGAAGGAGAAAAGGCGGCGAACCGCCTTCCCGCATTTCTTGGGAGAGTAAATCTATGAATGAGAACAACCCTCTGGTTTGTGTAATTGATGACGAATCGGTGAGCCGGGAAAGTCTAAGCTTCCTGCTCCGCTCCGCGGGGCGGGCGGTACGGGCATTTTCCTCGGCTCAAGAATATTTGACCAATCCGCCTGTAGAGCCGCCCGGTTGCCTGGTGGTCGATGTACAACTACCTGGAATAAGCGGCCTTGATCTGCAACAGGAACTGGCCCGCAGCGACGCGCAAATCCCTATTATTTTTGTCACTGGTCACGGCGACATCCCGACGAGTGTGCGCGCTATGAAAGCGGGTGCCATCGAATTTCTGACCAAGCCCATCAACGATGAATACTTGCTTAGAGCAATCGACCAGGCGATTAACCTTGATCATCAGGTTGGGCGGTCAAAAATTCAGTCGACTCCTAAGCCTCCCTACCCTGAAGACGACCGCCGCTGCGAAATTGCTTTCCCGGGGATTGTAGGCAGGGGGACAACGTTACGCCGGCTGCTGCAGCAGGTGAACATAGTCGCCCCTAATGATTCGACCGTCTTGATTCTTGGCGAAACCGGAACCGGAAAAGAGCTCATCGCCCGCGCTGTGCACGAGCGTAGCCGGCGGCGAGGCAAACCTTTGGTCCGGGTTAATTGTGGCTCAATTCCGAGGGAATTGTTTGAAAGCGAATTCTTCGGCCATACGAAGGGGGCGTTCACGGGCGCTATCAAAGATCGGCTTGGGCGCTTCGAGGCTGCGGAGGGTGGAACTCTTTTCTTGGACGAGATCGGTGAAATCCCTCTGCAACTACAGAGCAAACTGTTGCGCGTTCTCCAGGACAAATCTTACGAGCGAGTGGGAGAGGATAGAACCCGGTACGCGGATGTGCGCATCATTGCTGCCACTAATCGCGACTTAAAGAAAGAGGTGGCCGAGGGACGCTTTCGCGAAGACCTTTATTACCGTCTAAATGTTTTCCAGTTGAGGGTTGCCCCTCTAAGGGAGCGTCCAGAAGACATCCCTCTTCTGGCAATGCATTTCGTCGAGTCGTTGGCGGAAGAACTCGGATGTCCGAAACCGAGACTAACTCAAGCGGGCATAAAAGCGCTTCTAAGTTATGACTGGCCTGGCAACATCCGGGAGCTGCGAAACGCCATCGAACGGGCCGTCATTTTGGCTCAGGGTGGCGTTTTGGACTTCGATGTTCCGGCGTTCGGTTCTTCAGCGGATCCACCTTCTTTTGTGCCCAGCGCTGTTGGTGAGACTGAGCCGGGATACCTCACCGACGTAGAAATTCGACTGCGCGAACACCAGAACCTTTTTGCTGTACTGCAGAAGGCCGGCTGGAAGGTCAAAGGCGCCGGCGGAGCCGCGGAGCTTCTAGGGGTTAGTCCAACCACTTTGTTCGCCCGGATGCAAAAGATTGGTTTGAAACGACCGGCATCAAGTCATAGGCCGGAAGCGTACCGTCCGGCAGCGGTAGGATAATGCCACCCGTGGAGCGCTGCCTCGCTTGCGAGGCCGATGGCGAGCGGAGCAATGTAGCTAGGAACGGCCTTGTGGTTTACATGCCTTGCGTCTTTCGAAGAGCTAGATCCTAATTATCGCAAAGCAATGTCATAGAGTAAGAAATCGAAAAGGAGTTGCCGCGCGATTTCCCCCTGCTCACCATCGGCCTCGCAAGCGAGGCAACGCTCCACGGCTTCGCCTTTGTTCGCGCGCAGACACAGCTGCCAGGTTTTTCAAGAGTCTGCCATGCTAAACGCTAAGACGTATGACTCAACATCGCCAAATTCTCAGCCGCCTGCCCTTTGGGTTTGCGCAGGTAAAACGAACCGGAAAGTTGCCCCAAAATCGGCATTGGTCGCTGCCCATAGTCGTCCACCGTGCGCTTCGACGATTGAACGACTGATAGCCAGACCCATACCCATGCCTTCCGCTTTTGTTGTGTAGAAGGTTTCAAAAAGTCTGGGCAGGTCCTCCGCCTTCAGACCGATCCCTGAGTCCGTCACGGTGATCAGGACAAACGACTTTTCCTCCGAGACATGCGACTCCGCTTCGATTGACAGATGCCGCTGGTCTTCTGGAACCTGGTGCATCGCGTCCATGCCATTTATCACCAGATTTAATAAGACCTGTTGCAACTGGATGCGGTCACCCACGACCGGGGACAGATTGTCGGATAAAACGGTTTTTAGGACTATCCGGCGTTTATTTAACTCATATCGAACTAACGGCAGGATCTCGGCGATTAGGTCCGCGACCTCCAAAACCACCATCTCAGGAAGGTCCTTCTTCGACAGCGCCCGAATCCGGGCAATGATAGAGCTCGCTCGGTTGGCATCATTTACGATCTCCGACAGGGCGGCCGCGATATCTGTTAGGTCAGCGGACCCGGTTGTGATCAGTCTTAGGCACGCATTCCCATAATTAACGATTGCCCCAAGTGGCTGATTAATCTCATGGGCGATCGAACTGGTTATTTCGCCCATGGTCATAATTCGGGTTGTATGGGCCAGTTCAGCCTCCCGCGTTCGCAAAGATTCCTGCGCCTGTTTCCAATCATGCAGATCTACGACGCTTCCGTACCATCTGAGGATGCGCCCCTCCCGATCGCGCAACGGCAGAGCGCTCGATACGCACCATCGATACATGCCGTCGGCACCGCGTCGGCCGCGAAACTCGAACTTAAACGAAACTCCCTCCGCGACGGCAACCGTCCAGGCATTGGTCATGGCATCCCGTTCGTCAGGGTGAATCAGCTTAATCCAACCCGCGCCCCGTAACTCATCCATGGAAAGTGCTGCGTAGTCGAGAACGCGCTGGTTATAATAATCAATTGCGCCGTCTGGCGTGGCGCTCCAGAGCATCTGAGGAATAGTCTCCATGAACAAGCGCAGGTTGCGCTCGCTATCCTGCAGTTTCTTTTCCGCCCATTTGCGCTCGATGCCTTTTGCGATGGTATCCGCCACTAACGCGAGCGTCTGCAGAACGGCCGGTTCTAAGGATTTGCGTGCAAACATCGCTAACACGCCAAACAAATGTCCCTCGACTACCAGAGGGTAACCGGCAAACGCCACCATTCCCTCTCGTTTCGCCCAGTCGGGGTGGCTTATGCGTTCGTCGTTTTGCACGTCGTTGGTCAGGTGGGGCTTACGCTCATGAGCGATAAGGCCAATCTTGAGCTGGCCGACCGGCACCCGCGCGTGTTCTCCGTCCAACCGGGTGTACTGACCTGCACTTGCCTGCAACTCCAACGTGTCCCCTTGGTCATTGAGTGTCCAAATCCTGGCGAACGCAGCGTCCAGGTGACGCACAACCGCGCCTGCACTTAGCTGGAGGATAGTTTGCAAATCACCTGCGGTCAGGCCGGAGAAAGCCGAGTGAATTTCTGCATGCAGGGCCGCTTGGCGCGCAGACCTCATCCGCTCCGTGATGTCTGTGGCAATTCCGCAGATCGCGTACGGCTCATTGACGTGATCGCGCAGCGGAAATTTAACAACAACGTAGTGACGGGCGCCTGCCCTCGACGGCACAACTTCTTCAAACTGCAAAGGTCCACCGGTTTCGATGACTTGCCGATCGTTAGCTCTCAACGTTTCGGCCACATCATGCGGGTGAACGTCAAAGTCAGTTTTACCTCGGATTTGATCCCGTCCGATGTCAAAAAGGCGTTCGTATTCGCGGTTGACTAGAACGTACCGGAGCTCCAGATCCTTGATGAAAACGAGTGCAGTTGTGTTGTCGACGATTGCTTGCAAACGCTGCTCGCTGACTCGAAGGGCCTCCTCCGATCGTTTGCGCTCCGTAACATCGCGTACGATGCCAGTGAAAAAATGCTTGTCTCTGCGGACGTCCTCGCCAAAAGAGATCTCGATCGGGAATTCTCGACCGCCTCTATGTAGCCCTACCAGTTCAATGGCTCTCCAATGAATGTGCTTTTGACCCGTGGCCAAATACCTCCGAAAAGAGGTCAGATGATTCTGGCGGAAACGCTCGGGCATGAGAACCGTAAGGCTCTTGTTCAGCATTTCGCCTGGTTCGTAACCGAACATTTGCCCAGCAGCAGGATTTACGTAGCGGATGGCGCTTTGGTCATCGATAGAAAGGATCCCGTCTGAGGCCGTCTCCGCCAACGTGTGGAACCGGCTTTCGTTATCGGCCTCTTGCTCGGGGTCGCTCTCGTTAGCAACAGTTTCTAGCTCATCGAGAATACCGGACAGGAGATCGACGGCTTGCTGTACCTGGCTCTGGCTGCCATGCGGTCCGCTGCCGAGCTCCGATAGCTCTGCCAGCCGCTGCCGCGCCGTCGCTATCCGCTCAATGGAGACTCTCCCCTTCATTCAAAAGCTGCTATGGCCGAAGAGAATACGCTAGGAGGTTTCCGCGAGCTACTTCATTTCTCACATCAGCCTGCATCGGCAGCATGACCCGGCGCATCTCGCCATCCAGTAGCGGCGACTGCCGGATTAAAGGAGACGCTGAAACTGGCGGTACTTTTTAAGAATGCCGTGGGCATGTGGGGAAAACATGATTCGCCCCCTGAGCCTGGTTCAACTCATGCGATTCTCAGCTCCGTAGGAGCGAAATCTTTATAGCAACGATAACGCAAAGAAGCGATGAGCTCCGCTAGGAGCGGCATAGAAGACGGTTCTCGATTAGATGTCGCTCCTCCGGAGCTGGTCTCGTTTTTTATGGCGCGACCTATAAAGATTGGACTCCTACGGAGCCGTTTTTCAATCCTGCAGCCGCCGGACCGCTACCGGGCGGGCGGACAGGCACTAAGACCAAAGTCCAATAGGCTAATACCAAAGTCCAAGGGCAACAGGCTTTGCCGTGCGCTACCGTGCAAAGTGCCGAATAATAGTGACCTATCCACAGCCCCGCTGGTTTGCATTGTGGATGATGACGCGTCGATGGCAGAGTCGACCCGATTCCTCGTTCGCTCTTTTGGTTTCAGGGCTGAAGCCTTTCTTTCTGCTCAGCAGTTTCTAGATTCAGGCTTAGCCAAAGAGACGAAGTGCTTGATTCTAATACTCGATCTCCGGATGCCCGGGATTGACGGCCTGGAATTGCAACAAAATCTGAGAATCGCCAGCAAACCGATTCCGATCATTTTTATCTCCGCCCGTGCGACCGAGCAAGAACGGACGCAGGCCATCGCCCGAGGTGCAGTGGATTTCCTACGGAAGCCTTTCAGCGAAGAAGCGTTGTTGAACGCCATCCAAGCCGCGCTGACTCGAGCTTGAAGGAGAACCGGGGTCAAGCGCTGCCGCTTCCTCTTTTGCCAAGCGGAAACCCGTGGAGCGCTGCCTAGCTTGCAAGGCCGACATTGGAGCATGCCAGGTCGAGGCTTTGGCTACGGAAGACAAGTCGCGAGGCTATGGTGTATTTGAGTAATCGAGTGTTGCAGCAGCCTTGCTTGCGAAGCTGACTTAATATATTTGCTGCTGAAGGTGAAAGAACCTGCAAATCGATCGCTCGTTTTCGTTATCGACGATGACCCGTCTTTTCGTAGATCAACCGAGTTCTTGATTGGGTCGGCTGGTTACGAAGTCCAGGCGTTTAGCTCAGCAGAGGAGTTCTTGGTTAGTCGTCGACCGGACGTGCCCTCGTGTCTGATCCTGGATGTACGCCTCCCCCATCTAAGTGGTCTCGATTTGCAGCAGCGATTATTCAAAGCAGGCGCCCAAATCCCCATCATTTTCATAACTGGTCACGGAGACATCCCGATGACGGTTCAAGCCATGAAGGCCGGCGCAGTCGAATTTCTGACCAAGCCGTTCCGGGAACAAGAACTTTTGGATGCGATCCGTCGAGCCATCGATGCTGATCGAGCCGCGTGCATGCGACGGGCGGCGCTGGCGGATTTGGGCCGGCAATATGAATCACTTACTCCGCGTGAACGTGAAGTAATGCGCCTGGTCGTACGAGGGATGCCTAACAAGCTGATTGCCAGCGAACTCGGTACCACTGAAAAGACTGTCAAAGTGCATCGGGGTCACATCATGCAGAAAATGGCGGCAAAGTCTTTGGCAGAACTGGTGCTTATGAGTGAAAGGCTCCGCGGCTAGCTTAAGACCGTGTAGGGGGTCTCATAGAAACAAGGACCGAGCCCCTCCGTTTGCTCCTGTGCAAAAGTTTTCTTGCTCCCCTTAATTAGACCTAGTTCGTTAAATCCAATGGGGGTAGTAGCTGGTGATGCCTCTATCGAGGTCCTCCGACTCAGCTGGAACGACTGAGAAGTCGCGTTAGTCACAGGGAAAGTCATTTTTTACAAAACAGCTTACTGATCCTCTATAAGAGAAATTAAGTACCCGTTACTAACTGCTCAATGCAGCTTCAGAGCCGGTTGGGCTTCTCCCTAATTCCCAACGCCTCCTCCACCACATCGGCTGCTACGGCGAGTCCGTCGGCCTCGATAATCTTGCGTTGCAGGTTTTTAGCGTTAGCTCGGTAGATCGGGTTGATCAAAACCTCATCCAGCAGCTCTGACAGGTGATCAGGAGTTAACTTGTCTAACGACGTCACCACACCGGTTTGCCTATACGCGATTCTCGCAGCAACACTTGGCTGATCAAATGTTACCGGAATGGCGACTTGCGGTACTCCTTGGGCCAAAGACTCCAGCACTGTGTTTAGCCCGGCATGAGTAATGCAAACCGAGGCCAGCTTTAACAAATCCAGCTGCGGCGCCCGCGGGACGATAATTGCGTTCCGGGGCGGTGAAACGATCCGCTGTGGATCAACCTGATCACCAACGGAGAGTACCAATTGTAGGTCGTCATACTTCGCCAAAGCTGTCACGATGGTCTGGAAGACATCCAGATTTCCGTTCAGAACTGTCCCCATCGACGCATAGATCAGGGGTTCGCCGGTTAGTCTTTCCCAGGGAAAGTCTACCTTGGTCCGACCCACGCCATCGTGGAAGGGACCGGTGTGGTAGAACTGCTTAGGCCAATGAGAACTTTCAAAGTCAAACGCCCGCGGAATCTGGGTGATCGACGCCAGGCGCGAGGTAGTGGACGAGAGATCAGCCCAGTCAACCTTTAGTCCAACCCTCTCCGCGTATCTCTCGACACCCGCACGGTTCCTTTCGAACATTCTCGCAAATCTGGCGACACCCTTCTCGGTTTCTGCTCTCGCCTGTTCCGTGTCCTCGTAGGGCCACCCATAAGGCCACAGCGGAGTGTAGCCAGAGTAATCACTATACATGGCGTTCGCGACGTGGATGTAAGGGATACCTAGTTGGATCGCGCCCAATTCCGCGTAGAAATGGCCGGCATCAATCAGCAGGGCCTCCACACCGGTTTCCGCCACGGCGGCCGGCAGCGAGTTCAAGATTGACTCCGTTAAACCGATGATGGTTTTTACACCAAACTCTAAAGCGTCTTCTCCCTGCATCTTGCTTACTTCCGCTATCGCTTTCCGCGTAACGTTCGGTTCAGCAGAGTTCTTCTCACAAAAGACCGGCAGGCCAGCCGCATCCGAGGAATACAGGAAAATAACTTCATGGTTGCGAGCCTGAAGCTTCCGCGCCAGCGCCGTCATGGGATTTAGATGACCGGACCCGTTAAGACAAATAAAGCCTAGTTTCATACATAGTAGTCAGGTGTCAGACTGACTGGGTTGGCTGGATAGTTCGAACCGAATGGATGAGTGTTTACGGCCAGATTCAAATGAGCTACTAGAACATTGAATAACTCGAAGCCATTTGTTCTTGTCCGAGTTGCCGTATTCGGGCGCCAAGCCGCGCCCCTGCGCGATCCTGCCGAATTTAATTGTTACCGACCGAACTTCTCCGTCGCTCGACCTGCCATTGCATGAAGTTCGTCCCCTGTGGCGCGTGGCTCCTCTAGTGCCGCTCGAGTAGCGGTATGCCTCCTACTTATGACTCGATGCACTAGTCATTGAGACTGACATTACGCTGGTTGAGGCAACGAACGGTGAGTTTCGGGGATTCAGGCGTATTCGTCTGACCGAAACAATGAGTACTTCGAATTCTACTAGGATATTGGAGCGCCGATTTAGAGTTCCTCAAGAAAATGCCAAAGAACCGCGCATAGGATCAGGGCCTCGCAAATTTACATTTTGGCTGAGTTCACTAACCGTGCTCCTATCTCTTTCCGCCGGGATTTTCTGCCTTCAAGCGACCAGGACACCGCGAACCATGGACCCCGAGCAAGCACGTTTCGCTACCGAAAATGTGCCAAATCAAGGTACGGTTAGCTTGGCCCAAGCGATCCAGGCACTGAGTGTACGACATTGACAGGCACGCCTGCAGCTTCGTTAGCATAGTAGATTTCAAGCACACCATTGGGCTTTATGGATCCGGCAGCCGACCATGCGCGTCTACCTAAGGCCTTTTGTCCCCGAGGGACTGATCGATAGTAGCCTGGCAGTTTACTGCCTGGGAAGGTAAAAAAGCGTCCCATCCCGTTAGGGACGGTATGATTTGGTCCGCGGGTCTTGACATGCCGAATGAAGCTGCACGAGAACCGATGAAATCAAACCGTCTCTACGAGACGGGCTTATTTTCTTGTGTATTCCAAGCAGTAAACTGCCAGGCTACTATCATTCAGTCCCTCCAGGACAACGGCAATCCTTCCCTTAGGTAGACGCCTATGGGCAGCTGCCCGACTAGACTATAATTAACCGCGGCTTCGTTGCTCACTTCCGCTGCACGACTAATCTCCTATCTCGTGCGGCCTCGCGAAAGAGCACGCGCATCAAAAACACCATGCTCTTCGAGTGACTGCTGCAGTCAGGTCAGTTTCTCCAGGTTCTGAAAAAGAAGCCCACCAGGCTGCCCGCCCACCCCATGAAGAGGTACGCCGCCCTCATCGAGCCGTCCGAGGTCGACTGGAGCGAAGCCGAGTTGGGTTGCTACGGTCGAGACAGCTGCGCTGGCATCGGCGTGGTTGCTCGATACGAACACGACCTGCCGCTGCCCTTTCACGGAGGGATTCGCTCCAAGCTCTCCTGCAGGCAGATGATTGAAGGCTTTTACGAGGCGTGCTCCAGCAAATGCCTGCGACACGATGTCAGAAGAGAGGAGACCTCCCAGCTCTTCCGGAGCAACATGAAAAGCATTCGTCACGTCGACAACGATCTTGCCGTTCCATTGCTCGAATTGCTTCGCTACATCCTGGTGAGCAGAAAAGGGAACAGCGAGGAAGATCATCTCAGCCTCACAAGCGTCTTGAACGGATTGGGGGACGACATCGGGACCGAGTTCTTCTGTTAAAGACGCCAGCGTCGCAGGTCCACGGGAGTTTGCGATGGCGACTTCGATTTTCTTACGCGCAAAAGCGCGGGCGAGAGCGGTACCGATCTCGCCGGAACCGATAATAGCGTACTTCATAGAGATTTCTCCTGTCTCTGAGCGGGTGCTCAGCGCTGATAAACGGGTCATTAATGTTTGCGGCTTAGGCTGCAGCCCACTCCGTTGCTAGTTCTTCAGCGTAGCTGCTGTAGGTTCTCGGCTGGTGCCCGAGCAAGGCAGCAAAGCGCGCCGTCTGGTCCTCCGTGTTTCTGAATCCACGCTCGACAAAACCCTGGAACATGAGCCGCAGATCGTAAGCCAGCCAACTGGGAGTCCCAGTGTTCCGCATGGGACTTCCTGTTTTCCGCAGTTGTGCTTCAAAGTCATCGAAGTCTCTGTGTCCGGCGTAAGTGATTTCTTTGCCCAGCAGCTTGGACCAAGTGACTGCCGCATCCGGACCAGTCAACATCTCTGACGAAACCAGGTCGTACGTCTTTCCCTGGTGGCCTTCTTCGGTCAACGATATCGCGGCCGCCTCTGCGATGTCGCGAACATCCACCACAGCTAAGCCCTGATTCCCCGCGGGGATCGGATATACGCCGGATCCGGTTAAGACAGGCTTTAGCCCGCGCTCATTCTGAAGAAAGTATGCGGGCCGCAGAATCGTATAAGGCATTCTACCTGCACGAATTGCTTCCTCGATGGCATACATCGCAGCGAAATGCGGAACCTCGAGAAACTGATCGGCCTTAAAGACTGAGAGGTAGGTCACATGCTTCAGACCGGCCTTCTTTGACAAGCCATAAGCGATAAGAGCTTGGATGAGCCCATCGGCGACACCGGCGATCAGCAGGAACACCTTGTCCACATTCTTGAGCGCTTCCGCTATTGAGACCGGATCAGTCAGGTCGCCGAGTGCGATCTCCACTGCGTCAGGAAACGTACCTGGCTTGGGCTGCTCGCGCGCCAAAGCCCGTACATCCGCTCGGCGCTGAAGGAGCGCCTTGACTACCTCCCCGCCTACCCTGCCCGTTGCACCTGTAACAAGAATCTTCATTGTTTTCTCCCTCTGCGGATTACCTGGAAGCGGTGCCACCATCTACAGGCAGATCGATGCCAGTGATGAAGCTGCTCTCGTCGGAAGCGAGGAACACGGCAGCGGCTGCAATCTCATCTGCGGTGCCAAGTCGTCCCATGGGGATCATCTTCTTGAAGTAATCGCTGGTCCCCTCGTCAGATGTTTTAGCGCCGACATGGACCATGGGTGTCTCCGTTGGCCCAGGGCTGATTACGTTCGCTCGAATGCCCCGGCTGGCCAATTCTGCGGTCCAAGTCCGGACAAAGGAAACTAAAGCTGCTTTCGTCGCCGAATACGCGCCGAAGCCCGGGATGCCCATCTGCCATGCGGCCGAACCAGAAAGGATAATTGAGCCTTTGTCGGCAAGCAGCGGCAGCGCCTTCTGCACCGTAAAGTAGACGCCGCGAGCGTTCAGGTTGAAGTGCTTATCGAACGTTTCTGGCGTCGATTCCGTGAGTGAGACCGGATCTACCACGCCGGCATTTGCGAAGACGACATCGACATGCCCCTTCGCCTTTCGCACCACCTGGTAGAGATGGTCTAGATCATCGAGCTTGGAGACATCTCCCGGAACGGCCGTTACATTTTTTCCGATGAGCGAGACCGCTGCATCCAACTCCGCTTGCCGGCGCCCTGTGATGAAAACGTAGGCCCCTTCCTTGACGAAGCGCTTGGCGGTAGCCAGACCAATCCCGCTATTACCGCCGGTAATAACCGCAATTTTATCTGTTAGAAATGCCATAATACCTCACGCTAGTATCGGCATTTCCTATTGACAAGTACCTACCTTTTTGTAAGTACCCCTCCCCGGGAGGAAATCTTGAAAAAAAGAATGTTTAGCTGCGGTTTGGAGGCTTCGCTTTCTGTGATCGGCGGGAAGTGGAAAATTCTAATCATTTGGCAACTGGCAAGCCGTCCTCGGCGCTTCGGAGAGCTCCGACGATTCGTCGATGGAGTCACAGAGAAGATGCTGATTCAGGGTCTGAAAGAATTGGAAAAGGATGGACTAGTGAGCCGAAAAGACTTCAGGGAAATACCGCCGAGGGTCGAGTATTCCCTTAGTAAGCGAGGCGTTGAGTTAGCGAATGTTTTGAGACCGCTCTGCGAATGGGGGGCAGAAAATTTTAGAGAGCAGATCGCGCCACCGCCGCTAGAGAGTTACGCCTCTCCGCAGAAGCTGGTAACCTAGTGTCCTGGCTTATAAATCACATGGCTTTCGTTGCGATCAAAATGGGCCGCCGGTCCGGCAGCTGCCCATGTGCGTCAACCTAGGGATAGGTAATTCTTTGTCCCGGAGGGACTGAACGATCGTAGCCTGGCAGTTTACTGCCTGGGAAAGGTTAGAAAAAGCGTTTCGTCTCCGCCGCGGCGGATGTGATCGGGTTCGTGCGTCTTAATGGGCCGAATGAGGCCGCATTGGACCCAATGAGATCAAACCGTCTCTACGAGACGGACTCATTTTTCTTGCCTATTCCAGGCAGTAAACTGCCAGGCTACGATCGGTAGTCCCTCCGGGACGAAAAACCCGGGCGCTTACGACTCCGAGATCGATAGCCGAAGCCGTCTGGTGTCTCGCGAGGTTGACAATTCTGTGCGCTAGCGATGCAAGGCCACTGCAATGATCAAATCAGTCACCAGCGCCGGCTCGAGACCAACCGGCCTCGGCGACGACGCCCGCGAATTTGTCCCGGACGGTAGCCGCCCGGCCTCGCTAATGTTTCGCTCGAATTTTTCCTGCAATCAGTTGAAGGGCAGCGACGATCAAGCTGCTTCGCCGGCCAGCCGGGCTGACGATTACGCCGCGGTTTCCGTCCCACGAATTATTCCTTCTCGTCGCCTTTGCGATAATCGGCATTCGGCCACAGATAACTTTTCTCTTCATTTTTCAAACTCCCCTCAAATGCGGAACGAAAGGTCTAACCGCTTGCTCTGTCCCGTTGAAAAAGCTAGACAGTCGGAGCCATCGTTACGCCCATATTCCCCATAGGTAGTGTGAGAGACTAATCCCAATGCCTATTTCAAACTATCCTCTTTCCGAAATTTTTGGTGACGTAATTGTCAATTAGAGGCCATCGGCGCCAGGATATCGTTCGAGCTACGGCGTTCCGTTAGGATTCGACTTACCGAGTCCGAGTCGAGTTCTAATCCCAAGGCCCCCTGGCCGGGCTCAGCGGTTAGCACTCTAATCTCCCACCTGAAAGAGGCTTCAAGTGTGTTAGTTACGATCCGCTCAACTAGCTTTCGGAGGTTAGCCGTTCCACCTTGTCCATAGTCACGGTCGACGCATTGAGGTCACGAGAATACGCTCAAAATAAATATAAGATATATTTGCCGTCGCACCGGAAGAGTTACCCCTCAGTACCATCAGGAAACACTTACGTTGGGAACTGAGTACCTTACCGCATTTTTCGGCCGGTCCTGCCTTTCTTCGATCGGGACTTAGCGTCTATCTTCTTTCCAAACCTCTTTTTACGGGGTCGCGGATCACACGACATCGCGATACTGAGTGGTGTAATCCTCAGTGGTTGAAAGGAGGCGGATGAAACGGCGCTGCCAGCTTTTGGTTGACGTCTTTTGGTCACGTCGACGATGTTAGCGAATACTATCGATTGAGGCAAACCGGATATTCAGGATTAGGCAGCGTTAAACACCGGATACAACTACCCGCTTCTCTCACTAGCCATTAACTTCACAACGCCCCGCGGTTCAACGTCTTGAATCATGAAGAGTGACGGGTCACGCCCTCTTTAGAAAGGTAAGATCTTATTAAAGTGCGCCGGCGATAGGTAATTATACCTAGTCCTGATAAGGACAGAATTATTACCTGGGCGCGATAACCAGCCGAAGTTTAAGGAACTATCTCGCTAAATCTCGCCTCTCTCGCGATGGTCTGCACACAGTTCAAAGAGATAGGCCAGCTCGTGATTACCTTTTTCGCGGTCCTTAGCCGCCAAATGACGAAAATCCGATGGCGATGCTTTCTCAAAGAAAGCCATAAAGACCGCTTCAGCCAAGCCGCCATCGGCTCTTATGTCGTTCTGGTGCTTGGAGAGGACATTTCTAAGAACCAAGTCCGCGAACGCAGGTTCCCTCAGGAAGTCTTCGTCAGCGCCTTGCGCCTGCAAGGCCGCAATCTCCTCGTGGCACCAGGCACTCAACAGTTTGTTGTATTTGCGTTTCATCGTGGGGGAGCTTCCCTATGACCCCCAATGACCCTCGGGCCGGCTTTACAATGCGCCGCCGTCAGATCGCCAACTGCAACAACATTTAGTCTGCGTCGTTGTGACAGCCTGGAAAAGAGGGCCATCAATCAGCCCACTAAGATTCAAAGCAAAAAATCGTGTAGGTGGCAACAGGATATACGCTTAACAATAATTGCCTGCTTGAAAATCCTGCAGTCGTTTTTCCCCAGACTGCACCGCGGTGACGTGCAGTATATGAACGGTTCACGACTGCGGAAAAGGCAGCTGACGAACTGTAACCACCTAATATTGTTTAATTTCCCACTAGTGTCCTAAGGAAGATGCCGTACGCTCGCGCGTTACTTAGAGCAACACCTCAATCCCATGAGCTCATCCCAACCGAGAAAGATAATCGATGCGCATTGCCACCTTTATGATCACCGGCAAAATCGGTACGAGTTTCTCGAGAATGTCGATGCGGTATTCGAAGCGCTCATCGGCGATTATTCAACTCTTCCGCGGCGCCATCTGTTGGACCAATACCTAATGGATCAAACCGGCCTGCAAGTAGTGGGCCTTGTCTGGCACGAGTTCCTGTCATCGGATCCGGTCCGCGAGATTCGTTGGGCCCAGCAGTTAGCCGAGAATTCGCCGGTTCCAATGTCGATCGTTGGTCTCGTTGATTTCCTGGCACCAGATCTGGAGAAAAGGCTTGATGCTTATGCGCTATGCCGAAATGTCGCTGCTGTCCGCGAGCATCTGGGATGGGACAATGAGAATCCCCTGCGTCGTTTTGCTAAAAGTCCGGACCTGCTGACTGATTCGCGCTGGCTCGACGGGCTAAAACGTTTGGCGAGGTACAGGTTAAAGTGTTCTCTGGAAGTATTCTCATCGCAACTGCCTGACTTGCTCAAGGTGGCCCGGATGAATCCGGACATCGGGTTCACAATCGCGCTTATGGGGTGGCCGCGTACCACGGATAAGCTTGAATTCACTCGCTGGAAACAGTGCCTGGCAGCTCTCAGCACATGCGCAAACGTGCGCATCGTGATCTCGGGAGTCGAATGTATTTTCGGCATGAACTGGTCATTGCCTGAAGTTCAACCTTGGATTCAGACGGTCTTCGAAGTGTTCGGTACGAAGCGCATCATGTTCGGCAGTCATCGGCCAATTTGTGGGTTGTCTAGCACCTTTCCGAAACCATACGCGGCCTACGAGAAGATGACCGACGGCTTGTCGCTATCGGAACAGGATGCAGTATTCAGATTGAATGCGGCAGACTGGTTTTTCAGCGGATTACCGCTCTCGAAGGGTACAGGACTCGACGTGCCGCTTTGAGCTCAGTCCTGGCCGCGATGGCGCGAGGACGCTGTTGGTGACGCGCGAGTGATTTTGTGATCGAACGCTAGTTGTTATCAGTACGTCATTGCGCGTATTGACTGGCCGGCTGACGCGCGAGAGGATCGCCACTGTAAGAACGCGTCTTATGGATCAGGATAGAGAGATCACTGGTCAAGAACTCCACCAATTGGTTTGGTCGAAACCAGCGAGGAGGTATCTCAACGCTCGCCCCTCATCGTCCCGGAGAAAAAGGTATGTCCGAAACTACTCCACCACGCAATATCATCTACTTCGACAGTAAGGCTAACCAGATACCGCTGGAGGGCATCGGCACGTTACCTTACACCGATGTCATCGTTGGCTTTCTGGTTCCGGATGCCAATTTGGATTTGCACGGCGCTGGCGGCGCTTTCAACAAGGATCTTCAAAGCAACATCCTGACCTTACAAAACGCTGGCAAGAACGTCCTGATCTCAGTCGGAGGAGGGGGAGGGTTCCCATCTTCTGCCTATCAAAGTTATGCCCAAAATGTGAATGGATTTGTAAACCAGATAGTCAACTTTGTGGCCACCTACGGATTCAATGGTGTCGACATTGATTACGAAGACAGTAGTGGATTTACTGGCAGTTACGACGGTGTCGGCTTCCTGATTGAGTTGACGAGTGCACTTGCCGAGGCGCTGCCATCGGGACAAAACATCGTCACCCATGCCCCACAGACACCCTATTGGGATTCATGCTGGAACAACGCTCCCTACGCCCAGATATGGCAACAAGTGGGTAATCAGATCGCCTGGATCAACAACCAATTCTACAACAATCCCTCGTGGGATGCGACGCCTGACCTCAAGGTCCAGTGGTATCAGAGTGTTGCCGCCATCACTGGGGCACAGAAACTGATGGTGGGAGCTCTCGTTGCTGAGGTGGGTCACGACGAAGGCTACCTTTCTCTCGACCAGATGGTTGCCAACGTTATCGTACCGCTGCAAGTTAAATTCGGATCGCAATTTGGGGGTGTCATGGGCTGGCAGTTTGCCTTTGATCAAGCTGGCGCTTGGGGGAACGGAATCGGACAGGCACTGAACGCATAACAATGAGCCGGCATCTCGGTTTCGCACCAGGGAACGGCGCGGCGTAAGCCTCCATAGTGACTTTCCTCGTTCGCTCCCTCAAGAATAGACATAGTGCACCAGCGGTCTTCATTCTCTTCGTAGGTCGGCAGCAGGCGGTCGCAATTCGGACATAGATTGCGGAAGTTCACTGCGTCTTCGCCACACTGTTCAAGAGGCAAGTAATGTTGGTGGCGACCTACTAACATGAATATCGACTACCCATTCTTCCAAAAAGGCTACGGCTCTCGCGATTGGAACCGATTTGCCCGGTTTCCTTTTCGTTCGGCGCCAAAGATCGATTACGCCAGCAAAGCCCTACCCGTTAGCCGAACACCTGCCGCTATCGTCGAAGAACGAGAAACTCGGAAAGCACCTGTTCGAACCGAGACCCTTCGCCGGATTTGGTCTTTAGTCCGACACGGCACGGAATTAATGGCCGGACTTTTCGCTGTCTTTTACCTGGTCCTCGCGCTCGCATTAGCCGGAGCATTACTTTTCTTCACTTTCGCCCATTGATCCTGGAAGCGGGAAACGATCTGAAATCCGATGCTTACCTGCCCGCCAACCGCTCATTACTCTGGCGCCGCTGAATGACAAATGTGTTGTTGTCACCGTACATGGCCCACGGACCGCGAGGTACTTCGCGAAACTCGACGAACTTCCAGTCACACGCATCTTTGACGCCAAGACCCAGGTAATCGCGAACCGCAGGCGACACATCTAAGCCAGCGCCCTGATTTAAATTCGGTCTTGGACGTTCGTCACCAAAAACGTATCGCCAGTCATCCGTACGGAACGGTCCGCAATCTTCCCACTGGGCGTAACAAACTCTGTTCCCGTGCTGAACCGCAATCCATCGGTCTTTGAGAACAGTTTCTCCATTGCGAACAAACGCCTGGTTGAACCAGGGAATCACTCGGCTGGCTTCGCGTTTGGTATGACCGCGTTCGACATCGTTGTAAGGGAGCGCAAAGTAAAACGGGTTCTGACGAGGCACGAACTTGACCGGAATAAAATTTCTGCGCGCACCAGCGTCAGGATTATCGTAGCCTCCGTAGTTGTAGGCCCAGTATCTGTCCCACGAGCTGCGAAGATTTGGCACGGGGTTATGGCCCGCTGGGCGCTCGCCGACCCAGAAAATCGTCGTCACAATCCCACGCTTCCAGCGATACCGCCCGGGTCCCCCGCTCAAAGCGTTTCGGCTGATCACTGTGGGTCCAGCCACATAGCGAGGCTCTTCACTGCGCGTGCGCGGATGATGCTGCGGGTGGTGCCGGACATACTTTTTGGCCTTGTGGGAAGTCGTCCGATGATGCTCAGGCTGATGGTAGTTGACCCATACTTCGAGGTGGCGATTGAGTCCAAAGCCCTTACTACTCGCGTCGTGAGACTCGGCAGAAGCCTTCCCGCTGTAACCTGCAAGAACGCACAGCATTAGAACAAGGTCCAGGATGCTCGAGGCCGGTCTGTTCCTAGCAGCCAAGCATTTTGTATCCTTACGAGCGACGTCCGAAGAAAGAGAAATTTTTGGCCAAGGCACAGCTCTTTAAGGCGTTATCCGACTTCGGTGTCTTTTAGATTGTCGAGTGGATGGTGTCGCAAGCAGTAGCGAGGCGATGCCGGTTGCCACAGCTCAATATTTGCCAAATAACTGACCTAAGCGCAATGCGTAACTTTTCCTTCTCGGGCTGAATCCGCTTAACGAAATCCAAATATACGGATCCAACCCGCTGAACCGGATTTCTTGTCGACGTCGATGCCGAGCGGATTTGAGAATGCTTGAACCAGGATCAGTCGATGCGAGCCACCGCTGAAAGCAAGCGGCTCGGAAAAAAACCCGACTTCGGCTAACGCCAGTGACCGCCGTGCCAGCCTCCGTGGAAACCACCCCGCCATCCGCCGCGCCAACCCGGCCCCCAACCGCCACCGTACCAGCCCCAATAAGGATAACCAGCACCGTACCAGCCGTAGCCATATCCGGGCCACCAACCTCCTCCATACCACCCGCCTCCGTACCAGCCACCACGCCAACCGCCCCAGCCACGCCCCCATCCTCCGTGCCAGCCGCCGCCATGCCAACCGCCGCCGTGCCATCCACCACCATGCCAGCCGCCGCCTCCATGCCACCCACCCCCACCGCCTCCACGGGAAGCAAAGCTCGATTGGGGCAGAAACAAGAGCGCTAACGCGACAAAAACAGAGAAAAACAGGTGTTTCACTTTCATAAAACGATTTCGCTAATTGGACCCGGTACCCTGGTTACCCCCAACACATAGCTTCGACCGAAGTGAGCCTTCGTGCAATTCCGGAGTTTGCGTGATCTGGGCTTACTACTAAAGGAGACGAATAGAGAAATGGGCTCTAACTGAGGAAGAAGAGTGCGGTCCGGTGGACTGCTCCGCTAACGAGAAGCCGTTCGAAACACACAAGTCCCAAAACACGTCGCAGAACTGCCGATCGAGGACGAGGACGACGAGGAGTACGAGCACGACTCGGGCGGCGTCACAAGGACGCCTCGGTATAACTGCATTTTCTGGTCCAGTTCGTAGACTGCTTTCCATCGATCTCGACGTAGACCTTGGAAAGAGAGTTCACTGGACCATCTTCCCGCGCTGGTTGCATCATGAGGTCACGACCCATCGACCAGACTACCCGACGCTCGTCGAGATTGCCAAAGTAGAAGTTTACTTTGCCGGCATCACTACCGTTGTATCCTGTGGAGGTAGTTAACGTTACCAGCTTCTTGTTCTGTTCGGTCAGTTTAATGTCTTCGGCATAAATGTTGGCCAGTGACGCATCCGCCGGGATCCAGCCCAATCTAGGAGCAAAAAATTCCACCCAACAATGGTAGCTGGCATCTGAGTCAACCCCGTTCAGTGTCGGTTTAAATAGTGATCCGTACACCATGCGTACCGGAATTCCGGACGATATCGCCAACGAGGAAAGCAATGAGTTGATGTCGGTGCAATTGCCGGTCTTACTGGAGAGACAATATTCGGAGCTACCAACCGCTGACGCTTTCAAATGGTCTGGGTCTTTAACCCAGTAGTTCACGTTCTGATAAGTCCAGTCATAAAGCTTGCGCATGGCGAGGACAGGATTGGTCTCGTTCCCGACAATCGACGCGGCCAGTTTTTTCATGTGGTCATTGACTACAATGTAGGTGGTTGGCTGAAGAAAACGGCTTAGGGCAGAGCGCTCAGCGTCGGTCAGCGGACGAGTGGCAGCGCGTCGACTACGTTATGGGTCTCGGACCGAGTCAGCTCAAAGTCCTCTTGGATGGTAAGCTGGTTCTGCGCAGGCGTTGCGACCTCGGCATAACCAATCCGGTTCCCCCACGAGTCGGTATCGTACCGGACCGGAACCGCACTCGTGACCTTAAAATCGTGAACGATCGTATCCGCATCCTCCTGCGGAACCGCAAACCAGATGCGGACATTCTTAGCGTCCTGCGGCACTTGAATGGTCAAGAGATTCGTCACTCTAAACCTTGCCTTCTTTGGTTGGGGCGATGGTGAAGGATCTGCCGCGGACACTGACAAGCAAAGAGCAAACAGAGCAGAAACCCCGACAGTATATTCCGGAAGAAAGGCTACTTTAATAAATCCGCAAACTGTTGGGAACCACCCAGGCGCCAACGCCTCTGGCGTGTTGTGCAAGCACTATGGCGTATCGTGCTAGTTACAACGCCACCGAGCTGTACGAGTTTGCTTCCAAGGGACAACAAATCGTGTCCGTAATTCTAATAGAAACATTATCTATGTCGAAAGTTTGGTTTATTACTGGTAGCGCGCGCGGACTTGGGCGCGCATTCACTGAAGTGGTTCTGGAAGCCGGACATCTGGTCGTGGCCACAGCCCGTAAACCGGAGCAATTG
>Ga0210396_10001613_pt1 | contig 24102 bp, 19 predicted proteins | sample IncBWH17OmetaG_FD_155466 | JGI IMG/M metagenome (GOLD analysis project Ga0210396, IMG submission 155466) | Forest soil microbial communities from Barre Woods Harvard Forest LTER site, Petersham, Massachusetts, United States - Inc-BW-H-17-O ... | reverse complement strand
AGGAGATGCTTAGGGATCAGATCGAGTTCCAGGGCCTCGATATGGGTGAGCGGCCCCACCTCGGCCAATCCATGAACCGGTTCAAGCGTGGCTCGCGAGCCGGTGTTGATGACGACATTCTTACCGCGAAACATGCGCGTCCCACCGCCGGTCAGCTCGGCTTCGATAGTCTTGGGACCCACGAAACGCCCCATACCCATCACCAGTTCCGCGCCGCTTCTCTTGTAAAGGTCGAGATGAGCATCCACGAGATTTTGGACCATCTTGCGCTTGCGTTCGCGCACGGCTCCCATGTTGATGTGAACATTTTCTTTGCTGATTCCGAACTCGTCGCTGCGATAAAAGAACGAGGCAACTTTGGCGCTATGGATGATGTTTTTGCTTGGCAGGCACGCGATGTTCGGGCACGCACCGCCCACATATTTGCGCTCGATCACGACGACGCGTTGTCCCTTTTGAGCGGAGGTCCAGGCAATCAGTTTACCGCCGGCGCCGCTGCCGAGGACAACGAGATCATATTCTTCAGGATTGGTGTTGAACGTATTCATATGGTGAGATGAGGGGTTGGGGTTGATTTCAGGATTGAAAAAATTTGCGATTGGAGAAGTGGCCCTGATTTAGCTTCCTCCTCGGCGCCTTGCCGGCGGCTCATTTTGAGCTCAACGCCACTAAACCAGCCTCGGACTTGGTGGACTAGATGCCCTTGATCTCGCCACCGTCCATGCGCACCGCGCTTCCTGTCATCCATTTCGCTTGGGGCGACACAAGGAATGCCATGAGGTCTGCGATCTCTTCGGGTTGCCCGTAACGGTTGATTCCGGCCTCGGTAGGGAACTTGTCCATAGCCTCTTCGAAGGTCATGTGGTGGGCGGGAGCGTACTTCTCCATATAGGTCCTGCGACGGTTTGTCAGGACAGGGCCTGGGAGCACGCTGTTGACCTGTACGCCATCCTTGATGCCTCGCTCGGCGAAGGCACGAGCCAGGGCGACGATTGCGGCGTTGATCGTTGCCACCGCCGCATAAGCTGATTTGGGAGCCTCGGCAGAATTGCCAGAGGTGAATACGACGGAGCCCTTCGACTCCTTCAGGGCGTCCCAAGCGTGGATCGTAATGCGACGCGCGCCATGCAGTTTCAATGCCATCCCGTCATCCCACTGGGCATCGGTCATTTCGAGGAGATCGATCTGCGGAACAGCGCCGGCGATATTTACAAGGGCATCGATTCTTCCAAATCGTTTCAATGTCTCATCGACGAGTCTCTTGTCGGCTGCCGGTTCGCGAAGGTCGAGTGGCAAAGGCAATACCTGAACGCCAGCTTGATCAACGGCCTTTGCCACTTCTTTCAGGGCATCGCCATTGCGAGCGGCAAGCACGAGGGAGGAGAAATCCTGGGCCAGTCTCAAGGCAGTCGAGCGACCGATGCCCTGGCTGGCCCCGGTGACAATCGCGACAGTATTTTTCATAGTAATAGTTCCTTTCCAAGATGAGGCGACTAGGCGTCTTTGAAGGTCTTACGGATAGCTTCGAGAACAACGTCAACCACGACGTTGGAGGCGGTCAGCATCGGCGAATGATCAACGGCATGGGTGCGCACCGTAGCTCCCATGCGCCCGGCTTGGAAATGCTGGGTCTTCGCCGGAATCATCCGGTCATTCTCGCCGACAAGAAACCACGATGGCCTATCCTTCCACAGTGGCCGAGGAGCCTTCTCTTGAATGCACTTCACGTTGATCGGTCGTTGCGTGGCGAGGAGTACGGACTTCACATCGGGAGCGGCGTCCTGGGCAAACGCATGCTCGAAGCCTTCGGGAGGCATCCAAATGAATCCGTTGCCATCGGGGCCTAACTTCGGGGCTCGGGCGTGGGGCGGCTCCCTGTAAAACAGATCAGCCACGGTTTCTCCCTCGTCCGGCGCGAGGGCTGCCACATAAACCAGGAGCCTTACGCGCTCATTTTTCGTGGCGCCGATGACGGCACCGGCGTAGGCGTGCCCAACGAGGACAATGTCGCCCCCAATCCTCGCCAGTACTCGATCAAGCGCGCAAGCATCATCACTAAGGCTTGTCAGCGGAAGAGGCGCGCAGACCACCCCGAATCCCTGTTTTTGCAAAGGAAGGATGACCTCGGTCCAACTCGCACACTCCGCCCAAGCGCCGTGAACCAGAACGAGCGTAATTTTCGATGTAGGCATATCCAGATTCCTTAAGTTTGATTAGTCGATTTTTGAGAGTGAGCAGCAATGTACAGGCGGCGAGACCAGAACAACCATCTTCCCGTTGGACTGGTTTAGCTCCATCGCTTCATGCGCGTCCCGGATATCGTCGAACTTGAAAACCTTTGCGGGTTTCGCTTTGAACACACCAGCCGCCGCCTTATCGACGATTTCCTGCATCGGGATATCCGAAACGGGAAATTGAGGAGTACCAAAGACAAAACTGCCAAAGAATGTGAAGTAGACCCCGCTTGGCATCTGAAGCAACGGATTGAATCCGTTGACCGGATCGAGTCCGCCCAGCCATCCGGCGAGACACATGCGGCCTCCACGGCGCAGCATCTGCAACGAATCCATGAAGGTAGTGTTGCCCACCAGATCGAGCACCGCATCGATCTTCTTGCTATCGCGGAGATTCTTCGAGAGGTCGGGCGTCTCAATCTCACAGCGCTGGGCTCCAAGTTCCTTGAGCACGTCAAAATTCTCTTTTTTACGGGTAGTTGCGATAACAGTCACGCCGACATCATGAGCAATGTTCAGGGCCGCACGCCCCAACGCCGAAGTCGCTCCGCGAACTACGAGAGTTTGGCCTTTCTTAATCTCGAGGTTGCGCAGCAGACACGTCCAAGCCGTAGCATAGGACTCGGGAATGACCGCGAGGTCCTCCCAAGACATGTCGGTGTTAATGGGAATAATGTTGGTTACCGGAGGATTGGTCAGCTCGGCGTAGCTGCCGTTGATGGTCCGTCCTAACCCTCCCATGAACGCCACAACCTTGGTCCCTGGAGCAAATTCTCCGCCCGGACAGGCCTTCACCACTCCCACGCATTCGATTCCACTAACGGTCGCAGCTTCTGCCCATTCTCCTCTCCGCATATGGGTCTCAGCGTGGTTAATGCCGAAGGCCTTTACCTCGATGACGGTGTGGCCGGCTTTCGGCTCCGGATCGGGTAGCGTTTCGATAACCAGGCTGTCGAGACCGCCAAAGCCTTTAATCACGATAGCTCGCATAGACGCCTCCATTCATATATAAGTTTGATTAATTGCCAACGGCTCTCGCTAGAAACGGAACGATGGCACCGGCTATTTCGCGACTGTGCGTTTCCAGGCCGAAATGTCCCGTGTCAAAGAATTGCACCATGGCGTTGGGGATATCGCGCTTGAATGCCTCTGCTCCGGCGGGGAGGAAGAACGGGTCACTTTTTCCCCAAACCGCCAAGAGCGGCGGCTGATACTTTCTGAAATACTCCTGAAACTGTGGATAAAGCGCGACGTTATTGGCGTAGTCCTTGAAAAGGTCCAACTGAAGTTCATCCGCGCCGGGACGCGCGAGATAAAAGTCATCCAATGATCGTCCGTCTGGAGAGACCAGGCTAGTGTCCGCAACGCCGTATGTGTACTGGAAAGTGGTGGTTTCAGGTTTGAGAAACGCCCTTAGAGCGTCACGGTTAGCTTGGGAGGCGTCCTTCCAGTAGGCTCTAATCGGGTCCCATCCGTCGCTCAAACCCTCCTCGTAGGCATTGCCATTTTGAGAAATGATGGCGGAGATCCGCTCCGGATTTTTAAGGGCCATGCGAAGGCCCACCGGAGAACCGTAATCGAAAATATAAATGGCGAACTTCTGGAGACCGATTGCCTCGGTAAAGCCGGCGATGGTATCTGCGATGTTCGCGAAGGTGTACTGGTACTTACCGCGTTTCGGCATGTCAGATTGCCCGAAACCAGGGAAATCTGGCGCGAGAAGATGATATCGCTCTGCCAGCAGCGGGATGAGATCACGGAACATGTGGCTGGAGCTCGGAAATCCGTGTAGCAGTAGCAAGGTGGGGGCGCTTGGACTTCCGGCCTCCCGGTAGAAGATTTTGATGCCACTGACATCAGCAGTGCGGTAGTTGATAGTCATAGTTTGCCTTTCGACGCATCGACATTGAACACATTGCGTGCCAGCTTCTTATTTTCGCTGCTTGTGCCCGCCCATCAGGGAGTTATGTATAGAGGAGGTCGGCCGGATATCTGTCCGAAATTTCGGAACTCCCAGATTTTCGTTCGACCGAGTCTGCCCTCTACGCTCGACACTGGAGCCTTTATTATTCACTGCTTGTGCCGGCCAATGAGACACTTATGCATAGAACTCGTTGGTCGGATAGCCGCACGAGATTTCGGACTTAACGATTGTCGCTCAGCGGTCAGGGTTGAAACCCTCGGCTGAATTCTCCAGCCCCTTCGGCTTCGGGGCAACGAATCATCGCAAGCATTTTTTAGCTTAGATGACATGAGCTGCTCGCGCATGCGCACCAACCTCCTTTGGTTGGTTGATCAGGGAAAGAATAGTGTAAATTTGCGGATGCTGGAGCCGCACCCGTGATTGAGCTGTCAAGGTATGTCGTCGAGCCGCTGCGGAAAGACGAGAATTTCATCCTTTATCGTGGACGGAGTAGGTACGATGCATCTCAGATTCTCGTGCTTTCGCCTCTGGCGGAGTATCCCGCACCGGAAATCCTGAAACGGCTGGAGCACGAATATTCTCTTAAGCTTGAGCTGGATCCGACGTGGGCTACCCGACCGATTGCCATGGCGCGCCACTGGGACCGTCCGGTACTGGTGTCGGAGGATCCCGGCGGAGTGCCTCTTGATCAATTATTGGGTCAGCCATTGGAGGTAGCGTTTTCGCTGCGTCTAGCCATTAGCCTTTCGCGCGCGATTGATCAGTTGCATCAGCGCAACATCATCCACAAGGACATCAAGCCGGCTAATGTTCTCGTGAACTCTGACACCGGCCAATGCTGGCTGACTGGCTTTGGTATTGCTTCGCGGCTCCCCCGCGAGCGCCAGCCTCCCGCGCCTCCCGAGTTTATTGCCGGGACCCTTCCGTATATGGCACCCGAACAGACCGGTCGAATGAATCGCTCCATTGATTCCCGAAGCGATCTCTACGCCCTTGGCGTCATGCTTTACGAAATGCTGATCGGGAGTCTGCCTTTTTCCGCTTCGGATCCGATGGCATGGGTTCACTGTCACATTGCCAGACGGCCGGTTTCTCCCAACACGAGGTCGAAGACCGTGCCAGCCGCGATCTCCGCCATTGTAATGAAGCTCTTAGCCAAGACGGCGGAAGAGCGCTACCAGACGGCAGCCGGTCTTGAAAGTGATCTTCGGCGCTGCCTGGCCGAATTGGAGTTTCAGCAGCAGATTGTGGAATTTCCACTTGGCGAGCACGACACCCCGGACGGGTTACGGATTCCCGAGAAATTGTACGGACGCGATCAGGAGATCGATACTTTGCTTGCCTCTTTTGACCGTGTGGTGGTTAACGGCCGACCAGAGTTGGTCCTAGTTTCTGGATATTCTGGGATCGGTAAATCGTCAGTCGTTCATGAGCTGCACAGGGTGCTGGTCCCGCCGAGAGGGCTGTTTGCATCCGGTAAGTTCGACCAGTACAAGCGTAACATCCCCTATTCGACTTTAGCGCAAGCGTTCCAGAGCCTAGTCCGTCCACTACTTGCCAAGAGTGAAGTCGAGTTAGGCAACTGGCGTGAGGCCCTTCGTGAGGCATTGGGCCCGAACGGACGGCTTATCCTGGACCTGGTGCCCGAATTACACCTAATCATAGGAGAACAGCCAGCAGTTCCCGATCTTCCGCCGCAGGACGCGAAGGCTCGCTTCCAACGGGTGTTCCGGCGATTTGTTGGTGTATTCGCACGGTCCGAGCATCCTCTGGCATTATTCTTGGATGATCTGCAATGGCTGGACGCGGCCACGCTCGATTTCCTGCAGGATCTATTGACCCAGCCGGACGTGCACTACTTAATGCTGATCGGCGCCTACCGGGACAATGAAGTCGACTCGGCCCACCCTATGTGGCGCAAGCTGGATGCAGTCCGCCAGGCGGGGGCTCAGATTCATGAGATCGTCCTGGCGCCTTTGACCTGCCAAGATTTGGGACGGTTGCTGGTCGATACCCTTCATTGCGAGCCCGAGCGGATCACACCGCTGGCGCACCTGGTCCACGCAAAGACCGTTGGCAATCCCTTATTCGCTATTCAATTCATTACTGCGCTTGCCGAGGAAAGCTTGCTCAGCTTCGATCACGGGGCTGGGAGCTGGTCCTGGGACCTGAGTCGCATTCACGCCAAGGGTTGCACCGATAACGTGGTGGACCTCATGATTGGCAAATTGAACCGCCTGCCCCTCGAAACCCAGAAGGCATTACAAGAGTTTGCCTGTCTTGGAAACAGTGCCGAGATCATCACGCTTTCTATCGTTCGCGGAAGCTCGGAGGAGGAGGTCCACTCTGATCTATGGGAGGCTGTGCGTCTGGAGTTCATTGTGCGTTTGGAAGGCGCCTACAAGTTTGTCCACGACCGTGTACAGGAAGCAGCCTATTCGCTGATCCGGGAAGAATTACGTGCCGAGGCCCATCTGCGAATAGGGTGGCTGCTCAGGGCGCACACTGCCCCAGAGAAGCGAGAGGAGGCGATCTTCGAGATCGTCAACCAGGTCAACCGCGGCGCGGCCTTGATCAGCTCACCAGACGAACGGGAGCAGGCGGCTGAGCTCAACCTTCTTGCTGGCAAACGGGCCAAGGCCGCTACGGCCTACGCCTCCGCGCTCAATTATTTCATCGCCGGTGCGGCATTGTTGGCGGACAACTGTTGGGAGCACCGACGTGAGCTCGTCTTTCCGCTGGAGTTACACCGGGCCGAATGCGAATTCCTGACTGGCGATTTGGCGACAGCGGAGAAGCGCTTGACGATGCTTTCATCCCACGCCGCGAACACGGTCGAACAGGCTATCGTCGCGTGCTTGCGCCTGGATCTGTACACCACCCTCGATCAGAGCGACCTCGCAGTCGCCGTCTGTCTCGATTACCTCGGACATCTGGGCGTCGAGTGGTCGCCGCATCCGACAGAAGAGGTAGGGCGACGGGAATACGATAGGATCTTGTCAGAGCTCGGGGGCCGCGCGATTGAGGCGCTCATAGAGCTGCCCTTGATGAGCGACCCGGAGTCCATCGCGACCCTGGATGTTCTCACCAAAGTCTTGTCGCCTGCGTATTTTACGGATGCAAGCCTTGTTTCACTGGCAATCTGCAGGGCGGTAAACCTCAGCCTCGCGTATGGCAACAGCGACGGTTCGTGCGTCGCATACGTATGGCTTGGCATGATAGCCGGCCCGCACTTCGGCGACTACAAGGCCGGATTTCGATTCGGTCGGCTTGGCTTTGAACTGGTCGAGCAACGCGGCTTGAAGCGGTTCGAAGCCAGGACCTATCTGTGGTTCGGGCAACTCGTTATGCCATGGACCAAACATGTCCAGGCCGCCCGTGATCTGGTGCGTCGCGCTTTCGAGGCCGCAAACAAGATCGGTGATCTCACAGTTGCCGCGTACAGTTGCGACGCCCTGGGCACGAACCTTCTCGCGGCGGGAGATCCGCTGGCTGAGGTGCAACATGAAGTCCAGAATGGGCTCGAATTTGCGCAGAACGCTCGGTTCGGTCTCGTCATTGGCGTCATTACGGCGCAGCTCGGCCTTATCCGAACGCTCCGTGGCTTGACGCCGAAATTCGGCTCCTTTGACGATGGGCAGCTTGATGAGCTTCGGTTCGAGCAAAATTTGGCCAGTAAGCCGGTATTGGCGCTGCCCGAGTGCTGGTATTGGATCCGAAAACTGCAAGCCCGCTTCTTTGCCGGAGACTATGCTTCGGCCCTCGATGCATCATTGAAGGCACAACGGCTGCTATGGACTTCACTCTCAAATTTTGAATTGGCGGAGTATCACTTTTATGGCGCCCTTTCCCGCGCAGCCTTCTGCGATCCCGCATTTCCCGACCGGGACCGACAGCATTTCGACGCACTGGCCGCGCACCACAGACCACTCGAAGAATGGGCGGAGAATTGCCCGGAGAATTTCGAGAACCGCGCCGCGCTGGTAGGCGCAGAGATTGCACGAATAGAAGGCCACGAGCTAGCTGCTGAGCATCTCTACGAGCAGGCCATCCGCTCCGCACACGCAAACGGCTTTGTCCACAATGAGGCGCTCGCCAATGAGCTCGCCGGGCGTTTCTACCTGGCACGGGGTTTCCCGAAGATCGGGCACACCTATTTGCGCGACGCTCGGCACTGCTACCTTCGTTGGGGAGCCGCTGGTAAAGTGCGGCAACTCGACGAGCTCTATCCGCACATCAGGGAAGAGGAGGCAGTGTCTGGTCCGACGAACACCATTGGGACATTGGTTGAACACCTGGATCTGGCCACTGTCATCAAAGTCTCGCAAGCAGTTTCGAGCGAAATTGTCTTGGAGAAACTGATCGACACGCTCATCCACACAGCACTTGAGCAAGCGGGCGCTGAGCGAGGTCTGTTGATTCTTCCCCAAGGTGTTGAGCTACGGGTAGAAGCGGAAGCCGTCACCAGCGGTGACACCGTTACCATGCATCGGCGAGGAGCTTCCACGGCCGCCGCTGGGCTGGCGGAGTCGATCGTCCATTATGTGGTGCGCACCCGTGAAAGCGTCATTCTCGACGATGCTTCGGCCCAGAATCCGTTTTCGGCCGATCCATATATTCGTCGACATCGTGCTCGTTCCATTCTCTGCTTGCCGTTGATTAACCAGACCAAATTGATCGGTCTGCTCTACCTCGAAAATAACTTGGCCCCCCACGTTTTCACTCCGACGCGGATCGCAGTGCTGAAACTGCTTGCCTCGCAGGCCGCGATCTCCCTGGAAAATACCCGTCTTTACCGCGGTCTCGAAGAGCGCGAAGCGAAGATCCGGCGCCTCGTCGACGCCAACATCATCGGGATCTTGATTTGGAAACTCGAAGGCGAGATCATCGAAGCCAACGAAGCGTTTCTCCACATGGTGAGATTCAGTCGCGAAGACCTCATTTCGGGACGCGTACGTTGGACGGATCTTACGCCGGCCGAATGGCGGGACGGCGACGAACGTGCCGTCGCAGAGATCAAGGCGACTGGGACTCTCCAACCGTTCCAAAAAGAGTACTTCCGTAAGGATGGCAGCCGCGTTCCCGTGATGATTGGCGGCGCGATGTTCGAAGGAAATAAGGACGAGGGTGTGGCTTTTGTGCTCGATTTGAGCCAACAAAAGCGCGCCGAGGACCAGCGCAAACGGGCCGAAGATGCCTTGCAGGAAGCACAGGCAGAGTTGGCACACGTGACGCGCGTGGCAGCGCTGGGAGAGCTGACGGCTTCGATCGCTCATGAAATCAATCAACCGCTGGGGGCCGTGGTCAATAATGCCAGCGCCTGCGTGCGTTGGCTTAAGGCTCACAACCTGGAAGAAGCCCGGCAATCTGCCTTGCTGGTGATCACAGAAGGTCATCGAGCCGGCGAAATCATCAGCCGGATTCGCGCTTTGGCCAAGAAGGTGCCGCCGCAGAAGGACTGGCTGGAGATCAACGAAACGATCGGTGAAGTCATCGCGATGGCGCGTAGCGCAGCGCAGCGGAATCGAATTACCCTACGGACTCAGCTGGCAAATGACTCACCACTCATCCTGGGCGATAGAATCCAATTGCAGCAGGTGATTCTTAATCTGCTAATCAACGCCATCGAAGCCATGAGTGAGGTGAGCGAGGGTCCGCGCGAGCTGTGGGTGTGCTCGCAGAAATTTACTAAGACGGCGGCTCGGGGGCCACGTGCCCTGCAAACCGGTGAAGCGGAGGAAGACCTGCTCGCGGCTGAAGCCTTGGCCGAAGCGGAAGGAACCCACGTATTGATTGCGGTGCGAGATTCGGGCCCGGGTCTGGATCCGAAGGGTCTTGATCGTCTTTTCGACGCCTTCTATACAACTAAGCCTCAGGGTCTGGGCATGGGGCTAGCGATCAGCCGCTCGATTATCGAAGCTCACGGGGGACGGCTGTGGGCAAAGGCAAATGCGCCCCGAGGCGCCGTCTTTCAGTTCGCGCTCCCGATTCGTGAGGAGAGGATCTCATGAGCGAAACAGACGCCGTAGTGTTCGTTGTCGATGATGATGCACCCATGCGCGAGTCTCTCAAGAACCTCATTCGGTCGGTTGGGCTGCGGGTCGAGCTCTTCGCCTCAGCCCAGGAATTCTTACGGAGCAAGCGCCCGGACCAGCCCAGCTGCCTGGTGCTTGATGTGCGGCTGCCGGGACTAAGTGGGCTCGATCTGCAGAGGCGAACGGGTGATGCCGGGATCGAAATCCCCATTGTCTTCATCACTGGCCATGGCGATATCCCGATGAGCGTTCGCGCGATGAAAGCCGGGGCCGTGGAGTTTTTGACCAAGCCTTTCCGCGACCAGGATCTGCTCGATGCGATTCAGCAGGCGCTCGAACGGGACGGCAAAGCTCGCGATCAGCGGGCAGCGCTTGAAGAACTGCGCAGTCGCTTTGCTTCGCTCACTTCGCGAGAGCGAGAAGTGATGAAGCGCGTGGTTGCCGGACTGCTCAACAAGCAGATAGGTGCGGAACTGGGGACCAGCGAGACCACAGTCAAAATTCACCGCCATCAGGTAATGGAGAAGATGGGAGCCGGCTCCCTGCCCGAGTTGGTCCGGATGGCTGATAGGCTGGGAGTCGTTGTCCCAAAGTCGTAGTTGCCTGTACCAAGGTAAACTAGAAGTTCCAGCCCTCGGAGCTTAGCCTCTCTTTGCACCTAGTGTCCTGTCCCCGAAATACGGGGTATTTTGGGGACAGGACGCTAGCTGATAGGTCCAGACTAAAACGGCCATAGTGACCGGTTATGCGGTCCGCGGCCTTCTTGCGGAGTATGAATTGGAAAACATGCAAGAGACTTTAGATGCCAGGAATCCCGCTCATTTCGATTGTCGACGATGACGACGCCCACAGGAGTTCGCTCGAGAACCTGATCCGATCAGTCGGATTGCGGGCGCAAGGTTTTTCTTCGGCGGAAGCGTTCTTGAGTTCGAATCATCCACATGACACGCGCTGCCTGGTTCTCGACGTGCGCATGCCTGGCATGAGCGGACTCGAGCTCCAGCGTCAAATGGCGGTGGCCAACTCGCATATACCGATCATCTTTATCACGGCGCACGAAGATGACGGTCAGCGAAGCCAAGCCCTTGAAGCTGGCGCGGTGGCGTTTTTGCACAAACCATTTTACGAGGAAGAGCTGCTCAATGCGATAGATGCGGCTCTCAAAGATTCGTGAGCCTGGATCGATCACCCGCCACTGCGGAAAGATTTGTAATCGATGCAGGCCAAGAGGTAAACCATGAATGAGGACAACCCGTTTGTCTGTGTAATTGACGACGAATCGTCGATCCGGGAAAGCCTGAGTAATCTGCTCCGCTCCGCCGGCCTGGAGGTGCAGGCATTTGCCTCGGCACAAGAGTTTTTGACCAACTGGCCTCGGGAAGTTCCCAGCTGTCTGGTGCTCGATATACAATTACCGGGCCTAAGTGGTCTTGACCTGCAACAGGAACTGGCCGGTGGCGATGCTCAGATTCCCATTATTTTCATGACCGGTCACGGCGACATCCCAATGACCGTACGTGCCATGAAAGCGGGCGCTATCGAATTTCTCACGAAACCATTCCGCGAAGAAGACTTGCTAAGCGCGATTGACCAGGCAATTGAACGCCGCCGCCGGATCGAGCAATTAAAAATTCAGCCGACGCAAAAGCAACCCTCCCTTGAAGACGAACTGCGCAGCGAAATCAGTTTCTCGGACATAGTCGGCAAGAGTACAGCGTTGCGTAAAGTGCTACAGCAGGTCGATGCGGTTGGCCCCACTGATTCGACTGTTTTGATTTTGGGTGAAACCGGAACCGGCAAAGAGCTCATCGCTCGCGCCGTTCACCAGCGCAGCCGGCGGAAACATAAACCCTTGGTGCAGGTCAATTGTACCTCAATCCCAAAAGAGTTGTTTGAAAGCGAATTTTTCGGGCACGCCAAGGGCGCGTTCACGGGCGCGATCAAAGATCGGGCCGGCCGCTTCGAAGCCGCAGCGGGTGGAACCCTGTTCTTGGACGAGGTCGGTGAAATCCCCCTGGAATTACAGAGCAAGCTGTTGCGCGTTCTGCAGGAGAAAACTTACGAGCGCGTAGGAGAGGAGAAAACCCGGCACGCGGACGTGCGAATCGTTGCAGCCACGAATCAGGATTTAAAGAAAGAGGTAGCCGCGGGCCGTTTTCGCGAAGACCTCTATTACCGTTTAAATGTTTTCCCGTTGAAAGTTGCCGCCCTGAGGGAGCGCAAAGAAGACATCCCGCTTCTGGCGACGCATTTCGTCGAATTGTTGGCGAAAGAACTCGGATGTCCCAAACCGAGACTAACACGAGCGGGCATCGAAACGCTCCAAGGTTGCGACTGGCCCGGCAACATTCGAGAGCTGCGAAACGTTATCGAACGCGCCGTCATTTTTGCTCGGGGCGAGGCTCTGGACTTCGATCTTCCGCTGACCGGTTCCTCAGTCGGTCTAACTTCTTTTGGGCCACGGAATGGCGACCAGGCTGAACCGGAATTCCTAACTGAATCAGAACTGCGCCGCCGCGAGCGCGAGAACCTTTTTGCTGTCCTGCAAAAGGCCGACTGGAGAATCAAAGGCGTGGATGGAGCCGCGGAGCTTTTGGGGGTCAAGCCTACCACTTTGAGTTCCCGGATAGAAAAGATGGGTTTGAGGCGACCTGGCTGAAAGCCTTAATGTTAGCGTCTCGCGTTTGTTCCAGGTATTGCCAACGAAGACATTATCGACGTCCGGAATGACGATGAGTTTTCGGTGGGTACCCCTGCAGCCTTCAATTTCTGCCTCCATTTCCAGCGTCTCGCTCAGTGGTCGCCAAGGGTTTTCGTTTCTTTTTCTCGCAAACCGAGTGGCGCTACCCCAGGCAGCTTTAGGTGGCCATCACTGGAACTGCTTCACTAACCAGCGGTCCCCGGTAAGGGATGGTGGATTCGCGGATCACGAGGCTACAGTGAACCTCGCTCTGCAGAGTGGGCGAGCAGTCATTATTGAGGCGAGCCATCAGCATGGCCCAAGCCTGATCCGCAAAATCGTCCGTGGGTTGACGCAGGGTAGAAACAAAGGGCTTGAGTGCAGTGAACCATTCAGAATCGTCGAACGCGAGCAAGGAAATGTCCTGTGGCAGTTCCAGCCCCGCTTCCCAGAGGGTATGGAGGGCCCCAATGGTCATGGTCTGGGTCACGGCAAAGAGGGCCGAAGGCCTGCCCGGGCCCGCCAACACCGGCAAGAGCGCTTGCCGGGCGTGCTCGGCATCGTTGTGCCCTGCCACGAGAACGTTTTCAAACCCTGAAAGGTCTGCTTCCACAAGGGCCTCCCGGTAACCCTCAATCCGTTCTCGAACGTTGCGAAGGCCGGTGTCGCTCGCCAGCAGCAGGATACGGCGATGCCCCAGCGAGATCAGGTGGCGGGTGCCTTCGCGGGCTGCCGCCGCGTTGTCGAGCAAAACATGGTCAAAATCCGTGCCTTCGGCCACGCGGTCCAAAAGGACGGTGGGGATTCCGCTTTGCCGCACGTCCTCGAGCATGGGCGAGTCGTCCCGACACGGGATGACGATCAGCCCGTCGATTTTGCGCCGAATCAGAGCGCGGACCCGTTCCCTCTCCCAGGCGTGGTCTTCCTGGCTGTCGGTGAGGATGAGTTGGTAGTCGGTGAAGGCGGCGCGCTTTGCGAGGCGTCGGACGATCGCGGGGAAAAGGCCCATCGTGATGTCGGGCACCACGACGCCGATCGTGCGCGAGCGGCGCTCGCGCAAGCTCGCCGCCACCGAATTAGGGTTGTAGCGGAGCGCGGCGACGGCTTCTTGAACCCGTTGCTGCAGTTCCGGCCCGACGTAACGGGTGCCCCGCAAGACGTTGGACACGGTCGCGCTGGACACGCCCGCAACCCGGGCCACGTCGTGGATGGTGGGGCCGCGGTGTTCGGCGGGACTTTTGCTCCTGGTACGCACCCCGAGAGCTTGCCGCAAAGACGGGCGCAACGCAACCCTTAAAAACATTTTTAGTTAACCGTAAAAATATTTTAGTTAAATATTGACTTCATTTTTATTTAAACGATTTACTCGGCATCTTACCCTATGAATATCTGCGTCGCTATCTTGATAATTCGAGAAAATCACCATGCTGCGAGATGGCCATCGGCATGGCCTGTACCTTTGGCCTGGATCAAGCACAGACAAGTCCGCTCGCCCAGCTTCAGCACGGAGGAGGCACCCAGTGGAAACGCTTGATATAGAATCCCTCGGCGATTGCCTGCGCCAACGCTTCTCGACCTTAACGGCTCTGGAGGCGCGGGTTATCTCGGTAATTTTGAGCCAATGTACGATCGACGACAAAACGTTGCTCAAGGTGGTCGCCGACGAAACCCACGTCTCCAAAGCGATGGTGGTGAAGATCGCCAAGAAGCTCGGCTTCGACGGGTTCCGCTCCCTTCGGGGCGCGCTGGCCAAGCACAACCGGCTTCCCTTGGCGAAGGTGCGCCAAGAGTTAAGCGACCAGCCCACGGTCCGTGCACTGGCAGAGAATGCGCAGGGGGCGTCCCTCAAAGCACTCGAGGAGGTTTACTCGCTAGTCTCGTTTGAGAACCTGGGGCAGGCCGCCCAATGGCTCTACGCGGCCCGGCAGCGCGACTTTTACGGCCTGGGCGGCTCTGCCCAGCTAGCCCGGGATGCGGTCTGCAAATTTCTGCGCATTGGCCTGCGGGGCTCCGCCTTCGACGATGGCTTGATGATGCTGATGTCGGCCTCGCTGTTGCAGAAGGGGGACGTCGTGGTGGCTTTTTCGTATTCCGGGCAGACCCTGATCGTCTTAGAGGCCGCGGGCCAAGCTCGAAAAAATGGTGCCCACGTGATCGCCATCACCAATTGCCCTGGCTCGAGGCTAACCCAAGTGGCTCACGTGGTGCTTTGCGCGACGGTCAAGGACTCCCTTCTGACCGGGGAGAACGGGACAGCCCGGATGGCGCAATTGAGCCTCCTGGACGCCTTGTTCATGGCCGTGGCGCGAAGCAACCCCACAGCGACCGAGGCCAACCTGAGCCGGACGATGTCCGTGGTTCGAACCCTACGGGCCTCCTGGTGAGCAAAGCCCTTGATTGCGGAGTTGGCGTCCTCAATGGACCGTCCGTTGCGGATCGGCGCGCGTAAGCAGTTAGCCTCCCTCGCGATCCTGATCGATCCCGACGCCCTGTCAGGTGTCCTTCTCGATGATGCAACGATAACTAGTCTATATTTGACATTGACTCACGCCCAGAGTTTACGGGCGTGAATTGGCTGAAGCGCCGCCGGGCCGGCGGATAGGCCGTGAAAGGCGGCAAAAGTTTACGGGGGTGAAATTATTTAGCCCAGGACATCGTTGACTTTGGGGAAGTTAGTAAACGAAAGTAAATGTTAGCCACGTTCGCAAAAACATGCCCAACCCAAAAAGAATTCCCCGAAGAGGTACATTCGTTTTACCACACTGTCGTGGCGTGCGGTCTCTTAAACCGCAGACTAGCAAACGATGACAGATACGTTTGGCCTCCATTGCCCCATTAACTCGAACAACTTCCCTACATGTGCTGCCCGCCGATGCGCCTACATTTCCCGTGGCACCGGGAAGAGTCCATAAGCCACCAGATATCCATATGACAAAAAAGAAGCGTTTTGCATTCCCTCTCCTACTCGTCCTTTTTATAGGCTTCAGCGCCATGGCCCAGCAGAAAACTGTGACCATCGCAACGGTAAATAACCCAGCAATGATAGAGCTCAAAAAGCTCTCACCCAAATTCGAAGCCGAAAATCCTGACATTAGATTGAACTGGGTCGTCGTCGAGGAGAACATTTTGCGCCAACGTGTAACGACCGACATCTCGACTGGAAGCGGTCAGTTCGATTTGGTTTTTATCGGTTTGTATGAAACGCCTATTTTTGCTAAGCGCGGATGGCTAAAGGAGATGGGAAACATCCCTGCCGATTACGATATTGATGATGTGTTTAAATCGATCCGCGACGGTTTGTCTTACAACGAAAAGCTGTATGCGTTGCCCTTCTATGGCGAGAGTTCGATGCTGATGTATCGCAAGGACTTGATGGACGAGAAGGGGCTGAAAATGCCCGACCAGCCGACCTATGCCGACATCAAAAAATTTGCGGACGCCTTAACCGATAAGGCCAAAGGGATCTATGGCATCACGCTGCGCGGCAAGCCGGGCTGGGGCGAAAACATGGCCTACGTTGGTACTTTGCTCAACACGTCCGGCGCCACTTGGTTTGACATGGAATGGAAGCCGACGATTGACACTCCGGAATGGAAGAAGGCGATTACGTTTTATGTGGACCTGATGAAGGCAGACGGTCCCCCCGGAGCAAGTTCCAATGGATTTAATGAAAACCTGACACTCTTCGCCAGCGGCAAAGCCGCGATGTGGATTGACGCCACCTCGGGAGGCGGTCCGTTGTACGACAAGACTCAATCTCAAGTTGCTGATAAGGTGGCTTTCGCCGCGTCCCCAATCGACGCCACACCCAATGGTGCGCACTGGTTGTGGTCCTGGGCTTTTGCCATTCCCCAGAAAGCCAAAAATGCTGAGGCGGCCGAGAAGTTCGCGCTCTGGGCTACCTCAAAACCTTATATCAAACTGGTGGCGGAAGATGCGGGCTGGCAAACGGTGCACCCAGGTACGAGGAAATCAACCTACGAGAACCCTGAATACCAGAAGGCAGCACCCTTTGCCGCCGTCACCTTGCAGGCGATGCAGACCGCAGATCCCACTAATCCTGCCATCAAGCCTGTGCCATACACCGGAATTCAGTTTGTCGGAATCCCCGAATTCCAATCGTTCGGAACCACGGTGGGCCAAAATATCTCAGGAGCGCTAGCCGGTAAGATGTCGATCGATCAGGCCTTGAAAGACAGCCAGGCTGCGGTGACCCGCGCCGTCAAACAGGCAGGCTACCCGAAAAAGTAAAGTCGCTTGAACCGGATCGGCTCTCGCTAACGTCGGGGATCCCGCTCCGTTCATTTCTCTAAGGCCTATGAGCGCAACAACCCAACAACCAGTCGCGACACCGGTCGGGACTCCGGCGAACCCAGATAAACCTAATACGCTGCTGGCGCTGTTAGAGGTTCCGGCGGTGGGCGCGCTATTCGTATGGATGATCGTTCCGCTGGCGTTGACGGTTTATTTTTCCTTTATTCGATTCAGCCTTCTGAATCCGGATATGACAGGCTTTGCCGGCCTCGAAAACTACCAATATCTGATCGCGGATGAAGCTTTTTGGCCGGCCATCATCAACACGGTCATCCTGGTGGGATCGGTGCTGATCATCACGATCGTCATCGGAACCCTGCTGGCGGTCCTCTACAATCGGGAATTTTTCGGTAAGAATGTCGCGACCCTGTTGGTCATCGCTCCGTTCTTTGTCATGCCGACGGTCAGCGCCTTGATTTGGAAGAATTTTATTTTCCACCCGGATTACGGACTTATTGCCTTCGTGCTCCAAAAAATCGGTCTCCGGCCCATCGCCTGGTTTACCGACTTTCCACTCCTTTCCATAATCATTATCGTCGCCTGGGAGTGGCTCCCCTTTGCTTTTCTGATCTTGTTTACTTCGCTGAAGTCGTTGGATACCGAACAGAAGGAAGCCGCCTCCATCGATGGGGCCAACCCGCTGCAAATGTTTTTCTATATTGTTGTCCCCCACCTCCAACGCGCGATCGGCGTGGTGGTGATGATAGAGACGATCTTTCTGCTTTCGATTTTTGCCGAGATCTACACCACCACTTCCGGGGGACCCGGACACGCCAGCGAAAATCTGGCCTTCCTCGTCTACTCCCTAGGTATCCAGGGATTTAATGTCGGCACCGGATCCGCCGGCGGTATTCTGGCCGTCATTCTGGCGAACATCGTCGCCTATTTCCTGGTCAAGATGCTTGCTAAAAACCTCAAAGGCCGATCATGAAAAAGTATGGCAATCTGATTTTAGGGATTATCGGGTGGGTGATCGCGATCATCATTTTCTTTCCGATTTTCTGGATGACGATCACGGCTTTCAAAACCGAACGCGGCGCTTATTCGCCCGATCTGATCTTCATGCCGACCCTTGAGTCCTTCCAGGATGTGTTTGCCCGCAGCAACTATCTAACCTTCGTGCTCAATTCCATTTACGTCTCGATCGGGTCGACTTTGATCTGTTTTCTATTTGCCGTTCCGGCCGCCTATAAAATGTCGTTCTTCCCGACACTCAAAACGCAGGGGAGACTACTCTGGATGTTGTCGACCAAGATGATGCCCGCCGTTGGCGTGCTGGTTCCGATTTACCTCATCTTCAAGCAATGCGGCCTCTTGGACAATGTGTTGGGTCTGATCATCATTTACGCGCTGATGAACCTTCCGATCGCCGTCTGGATGTCCTACACCTATTTTTGCGAAATTCCGGCGGCCATTCTGGAGGCGGGCCGGATCGACGGGGCCACCCTTTGGGAAGAGATTTGGCACCTCTTGCGGCCGATGACCTTACCAGGACTTTCTTCAACCGCGCTAATCTTAATTATCTTTGCCTGGAACGAGGCTTTCTGGAGTATCAACCTTACGGGTGCCAACGCGGCGCCATTGACCGCGTTCATCGCTTCCTATTCGAGTCCGGAAGGACTTTTCTTCGCCAAGCTTTCTGCGGCTTCTTTGCTGGCGGTCGCTCCGATTATGGTGCTCGGCTGGCTCACCCAAAAGCAGCTCGTCCAGGGGTTGACCTTCGGGGCGGTGAAATAACGTTGTCGTTTAAATAAGAAATACTAGATAGTTAATATTCGAATACCCGACAAGCGCGAAAGTAGGCCATATCCTTCCGCTCCGAACAGAGTCGAAGTACTTAACCTCAGAGCTTCGTAAGCAAGCTGTATAGTTTGCCGAAATGAGAATGGTGCAGGTGGAGATCAAGAGAGTGTAGTACCCCAGGCTAGACGCTTGCGTATTTTGCGATCGCAGAAAGTAGAAGGAATAGAAATGAAACCCTTATTACTAGAAGGTAAAGTGGCAGTAGTCACCGGTGGAGCACGGGGGATAGGGCGGGCAATCAGTGAACGGTACATCGAGGAGGGCGCTAGGGTGGCGCTGGCCGACATCGACCTTAAGGAGGCAGAAGCAGCGGCTAAAGCCATGGGTAAATCCGCCTTTGCAGTTCACCTCGACGTTGGGCGGCAGGAATCAATCGACGCTATGGTGAGCGGCGTGGTCGAGCGTGCGGGCTCTCTTGACATCTTGGTTAACAATGCAGGCCTAGTCAGCATAGGCCCGTTTCTGGAGATCACCCCACAAATCTTCGATCGTATTTTTGCGGTCAACGTTAAAGGATTGTTGTTCACGTTGCAGGCCGCCGCGCGGCAAATGATTAAGCTAGGCCGCGGTGGAAAAGTCATCAACATGGCTTCCCAGGCAGGCCGGCGCGGTGAAGCGCTGGTGGCCGTTTACTGCGCCAGCAAGGCCGCGGTGATCAGCCTCACCCAATCGGCCGGGCTAGCGTTGATCAGGGACAAAATCAACGTCAACGGAATCTCGCCCGGGGTGGTCGACACGCCGATGTGGGACGAAAACGATGCGTTGTTTGCCAAATACGAAAACCGCCCGCCCGGTGAGAAAAAGCGGATTGTGGGGGAGTCGGTCCCTTATGGCCGCATGGGATTGCCCGAGGATCATGCAGGAGCGGCGGTGTTTTTGGCTTCTAGCGAGAGCGACTACGTGGTCGCCCAAACCCTCAACGTGGACGGCGGCAACTGGATGAGCTAACCCTATGAGTGACGTACTAACCGTGGGAGAACTCTTGGCCGAGTTCATGGCCGAACGGGTGGGACAAACGTTTTCCGAACCGGGCAATTTTCTGGGGCCCTACCCGAGCGGCGCCCCCGCCATCTTTGCCGATCAGGTCGCGAAGACCGGCACCTCGGCGGCGATGGTTGGCTGGGTCGGAGAAGACGGGTTCGGCGACCTCATCTTAAATCGGTTGCGGGGAGACGGCGTGGATGTCTCGGGTATCCACCGCGCTGACCGACTGCCAACCGGAACGGCGTTCGTAACCTACCACAAGGACGGTAGCAGAGAGTTTATCTTCAACCTCGCCAACAGCGCGACTTCATTGATCGATGCGGACTCTGTGGATGCAAGCTTAACCGAGGGCTGTCGGTTTTTCCACGTCATGGGAACGTCGCTGACCAGCGAAGGCATGATTGCGGCGGTGAGGCTAGGGATTCAGCGCGTTAAAGAAGTCGGCGGCAGAGTGTCTTTTGACCCGAACATCCGACAGGAAGTCATGTCTTCGGATTTCATCCGCGACGCAATCGACTTCGTGCTGAAGGAATGCGACATCCTCCTGCCCAGCCAGGCCGACTTGCGGTACTTCTGTGGGAACTTGGCGGAAGCCGAAGCCGTGCACCAGTTGTTCGGTAAATGGACGCTGGAAAGGGTCGTCGTCAAGAAGGCAGCACAGGGCAGCACGTATTACGACCGCGCCCAATCGATCCACGTCCCTTCCTTTAAGGTCACAGAGGTGGATCCTACGGGCGCCGGCGATTGTTTCGGCGGCACGCTGATCTCATGTTTGGCCCAAGGCATCGACTTAGAACGGACGTTGACGTTGGCCAATGCGGCGGGGGCCCTGGCCGTGACGAAGCGGGGGCCGATGGAAGGCAATACAACCCTGAGCGAACTCGAACCCTTCATCACTTCCGCGGAGAGGACCCTATGAGTGCGGCATTGGAGAAAATCGCCGAGGCCAACCGGGCCAATGGCACCCAAGGTATTTATTCGGTCTGTTCCGCTCACCGGCAGGTGATTGAGGCGGCGGTGTTGCAAGCCAAGTCGGACCAATCGCTGCTGCTTATCGAGGCAACCTGCAACCAGGTGAACCAAGAGGGCGGTTATACCGGCATGACCCCGAACGATTTTCGGGAATACGTGCAGGGGATTGCGGCAGAGTTCAACTTTCCCACTAACCAGCTGATCCTGGGAGGCGACCACCTGGGTCCCAACCCGTGGCGGTCCAAGCCGGCCGCGCAAGCTATGGCGGCGGCCAGGACGATGGTCGCAGGTTACGTTCGGGCCGGGTTTACCAAAGTTCACCTCGACGCGAGCATGGCCTGCTCCGATGATCCCCAAGCGCTAGGTGACAACGCCGTGGCCGCGCGGGCGGCGGACCTGTGCCAAGCCGCCGAGTCGGTCGCGGACCCCGCGAACGCGCCTTACTACATCATCGGCACCGAGGTGCCGGTCCCGGGCGGTGCGCACGAAGACCTTCAGGAGTTGGCGATCACCCGCGTCGAGGACCTGGCCAAGACCATCGAGATCCAACGAGCGGTGTTCGAATCACGAGGGCTGCACGGAGCGTGGGATCGGGTGATTGGAGTCGTCGTTCAGCCCGGGGTAGAATTTGACCACGCCAGGGTCATTGACTACCAATGCGAGAAAGCCAAGACATTAAGCGAAGCTATCCTGCGTTTTGAGCGGCTCGTATACGAAGCGCATTCAACCGATTACCAGACCGAAACGGCCCTGACGAATTTGGTCCGGGATCATTTCGCCATCCTCAAAGTCGGGCCTGGCCTGACTTACGCCGCGCGTGAGGCCTTGTTTGCGTTAAGCCACATCGAACAGGAATGGATTACCGACCGGCCGCGATCGGACGTTCGGGCTAAGTTGGACGAGGTCATGATGGATCAACCGAAATATTGGGAGCCGTATTACGGCGGAACCGAAGCCGAACGCGCATTGGCGCGCAAATACAGCTTCAGCGACCGGTTGCGTTACTATTGGCCCGACCCGACCGTCGAAGCCAGCTTTCAATTCTTGGTCAAGAACCTGTCGGAAGCACCTCCGCCGCTTTCGCTGTTAAGCCAATTTGCGCCCTCAGCGTTCCGGGCTATCCGGAATGGGGAATTGCGCAACGACCCGCTGTCGATTATCCGACACCGGATCCAGGAAGTCCTTGGAATGTACGCCCGTGCGTGCGGGATGTCTCGGAGCGGAGGAATTGTGAAAGAAGGTTAAAAGTTCTTTAATCAAAGAAAGGTTAAGGTGTGCAGCTTATGAGTCTGACCGTGTACTTCCTACGCCATGGGCAGACGCCTTTTAGTCGGGACGATATCCTAAGCGGGGGCAGGGCCGATCCTGAACTGACCGTCGAAGGCGAACAAATGGCCCAAGATTTTGCATCGGCGTACAAGAATTTGCCTTTCCTGGCCATTTACAGCAGTCCCTTGAGTCGAACGGAAGCAACGGCCCGTCCGATTTGTGAAGCTCTGCAAATTCGCCCGGAATTGAGAGACGGCCTCAAGGAAATTGCGTACGGAGCGTGGGAGGGGAGAACCAGGGAAGAGGTAACTCACCAATTTCATGATGATTATCTACTCTGGACAGCCGATCCCGCTTGGAATCCACCCACAGGAGGCGAAACCGCTGTCATGGTTGCCCAGCGGGCAATCCGAGTAATCGAAGAGATTAGAGAACGCTTCCATGACGGCAATGTGCTGATCATTTCCCATAAGGCTACGATCCGGATCATCATTTGTTCGCTGCTCGGAATTGATGTGGGCCGATTTCGATACCGACTAGGCTGCCCGGTGGGGAGCGTGAGCATTCTCGAATTCTCTAACCGTGGTCCACTCTTGCACGCCTTAGCCGACCGGATGCACTTGAGGGAAGCCCTGCGCAACGTACCAGGGGCTTAATCGACTCTTCGACCGGTGTTACGGAATCGTTACCATGGATCTGGTAAAGGTCGATATGGTCGGTCTGCAAACGGCGGAGACTGGCCTCCACAGCGTCTATAATGTGGCCCCGAGAAGCCCCGATGTCATTCCGCCCCGGGCCGACGCGGCTATAAACCTTCGTCGCGATCACGATATCCTTCCGCGCGATGTTAAGGTTTTTCAGTGATTGCCCGAGAATCTTTTCGCTCTCACCCTCCGTGTAATTGTCCGCCGTATCAAAGAAGTTGATGCCGCCCTCAATCGACGTTTTGACCAGTTCATCGGCCCCGGTCTGGCCAACGGTACTGATGCCCTTGAAGAGGCCTCTGCCGTCCCCGAATGTCATTTTCTAAGCATTTTACAGCTTACAACTATCGCCCTTTTAAGGCGTTGGTTGTGGGTTCGAGCCCCACCCAACCCATAGTTTATGAGGCATCGCCAGGGAACAGTTGCGAAGCGCCTGGGAGGCCGGGGCGGAACGTCGTACGCAGGGTCTGCAACCAATCGGTCTGATATGGGAAGTCGACCGGCCTCAATTCGACGGCGGCGAGGGCGACGCACCCCTGCGGCGTATTGTATTTTTTGATCGTCACGGAGGTGAGCTTCTGAAACGGCCGTATTTTCAACCCCGCTGCACGGTATTGTGGCTGTCCCGATGAGGTTGATGTTCCGTCCGGCCAAGGGCAAGGGGACTCCGACACCGGGGATAGTGGAAGGATTGGTGCGAGCTATTTACCTTGACAAGTATGAAGCGATTGACGGAATTGACCGGGGAACCCTGGAGAGATTACTTAATGCGAGCTGAAGTTCCGATCGTGCCGGAAGGCTAAGGCCAAGGAGAAGCACCCAAGCAAGACGGCGGCCAGCGCCGCAAAACCATCCCAACGGCAGCAGCAAGCTCACCCATAACAGAACTGATACCGAAGTTCGATGAAGATACTTCTTTGGCTGTTAACGGCGCTACTGACGTCAATTCCGCTGCTGATGTATCTCGCGTATTCGATGCGGCGGTTGGATACCCGGCGGCAACTGCTGCTGGAGAATCTGTTTACCCTGTTTCTGGACGATGACTACATGAGGATCCGGCACGGTCGATCCTACCATGCTTGGAAGGAGATCCCGTCTGGTGAGGAGCGCAAAAAAAAGTTCGAGTTGGATTACTTTAATAAGGATTTCAAGGCGCAAAACGGTCACCAGGTTTTTTTCCCAC
>Ga0210396_10001608_pt1 | contig 24153 bp, 23 predicted proteins | sample IncBWH17OmetaG_FD_155466 | JGI IMG/M metagenome (GOLD analysis project Ga0210396, IMG submission 155466) | Forest soil microbial communities from Barre Woods Harvard Forest LTER site, Petersham, Massachusetts, United States - Inc-BW-H-17-O ... | reverse complement strand
AGCGCGTCCAGCGCCTGGTTGCGGACAATCCCGCACAGCCAGGTGCCGAACCGCTCGGGCTCGCGCAAGTCGCCAAGGCGTTCCCAGGCGCGGATGAACGACTCCTGTACCGCGTCCCCCGCGGCCGAAGCGTCTCCCAGCACGCCGAACGCCACCGACAGCGCGACGCGTTCGTACGCGCCGATCAGCCGCGCAAACGCCTGCGCGTCGCGCCGTCGCGCCCGCTCCACAAGTTCCTTCCCGGGAACATCCATCGTCACCGGCGGGCTTGCAAACCCCGCCGCTCCTGCCTCAACTCTCGAAATACAGACGTGTTGCAGCCGGGCATTCTAACCAGCTTTGCCTCGGACATCGCTCATCAGGCGAAGGCAAAAAACACGCCGAAAACGTTTCATTCTGTTTCAAACGTTGCATCGCCCCCGCCGTGGCATGAAACGTTTGAAACAGAATGAAACGTTTTTCGAATGTTTTTCGCGCTCTTGGCAGGCGTTTGCTTTCCCGCTCCAATGCCCGCCGGACAAAGGAGCGCAGGATGCAATATCGTCGGCTCGGACAAGCGGGTGTGAAGCTGTCGGAAATCGGCCTGGGTGGATGGCTCACCTTCGGCAATGCCATCGAGCAGCAGCAGGCCAAGGCCGTGATGGACAAGGCCTTCGAGGTGGGGATCAACTTCCTGGACACCGCCGACGCCTACGCCCGCGGTCGTTGCGAGCAGGCGTGGGGTGAGCTGCTCAAGGACCGCAAACGCTCCTCCTACGTTCTTGCCAGCAAGGTCTTTTTTCCCATGGGCGAAGGCCCCAACGACCGCGGACTTTCGCGCAAGCATGTGTTCGAGGAATGTCACGCGAGCTTGCAGCGGCTTGGCACGAATTACCTGGACATCTATCAGTGTCATCGTTTCGATGAGAGCACGCCGCTCGATGAAACCGTCCGGGCGATGGACGATCTGATCCGCCAGGGAAAAATCCTCTACTGGGGCTTCTCCGAATGGCCGGCGGAGAAGATTCGCGAATGCCTGGAAATCTGCGGCGACCGCTACTACGCCCCGCGCTCCAGCCAGCCGCAATACAGCCTGATCCATCGCGACATCGAGCGGGAGGTGATGCCGCTGTGTCATCAGGCCGGCATCGGGCAGGTGGTCTGGTCGCCGCTCGGGCAAGGCGTGCTGACCGGGAAATACAAGCCCGGCCAACCGATCCCCGGCGACAGCCGCGCGCGCGACGAACGCCAGAACCAGTTCATCAAGCCGCTCGTGCAGAACCAGCAGCTTCTGACCAAGGTGCAGCACCTCGCCCCCATCGCCCAGGAAAACCGTTGCTCGATCGCCCAGCTCGCCCTGGCGTGGATCCTCAGGCGTGCCGAGGTGACCAGCTGCATCATCGGCGCCACCCAGCCGCGTCAGGTCGAGGAGAACGCCGCGGCCAGCGGAATTCGCGTTAGCGACGAGACCGCCCGCCGGGTCGAGGAAATCCTGGCGTGACCCATTTCGCCCCGTCTCCGTGTCTCCGCGTCTCCGTGTCTCCCTCGGACCGGCGATGTCCCCAAATGTCCCCTCTTTGAGCATGTGGTGACACAGGGGACATTCCCCAGATCGCCGTCCCTGCTCGCCTGAAAATCGCGAAAACGTTCAGTTCCGTTCAGCGACGTTCAGCCCCCGATTCAGCAATCAGCACTGGCGTTCCAGAGTGGCACTTTTGGCCGATTTTGGCACTAATTTTGGCCAGTGCCATTTGTGCCATTTATCTGATTATTGCTGAAACATTGATGCTTCCCAAGAATCCGGGGCGACGCCGAGGCTCTGCCCCCGGCCCTTCGGCAGGCTCAGGGCAGGCGTGGGGTCCGCCTGGCGCCGCAGCGATCCTTTGACTTCGAGCCCCTCGCACGAAAAGGGCGGAACACCTCCCCGGCACGAGGTGCGCTACGTGGTCGGCGGACCCCACGCCTGTCCTGAGCTTGCCGAAGGGACGCCGGCAAAGCGCAGCGCCGCCGCGGATTCTCGCACCGCGCGTTTTCTTCGAAGAGGTCCGGCACGTTCGAACTCCCGCGGTCGTTCTCAATCGGCCGCGCGGTCGAAGATCTGTCGATCGTCGCCGAGTGCAGCGTTGACGGTGAGTGGGAAGGGCAAGTCCGTTATCTGCGGCTTTGAGGTCACACCAGTCAGGCGAATCAAGACGGTTCGAGCGGAAGGCGATCGCCTTCGGGCGTGACCAGGATCTCATACCTGATGCTGATGCCGCCCGACAGGGAAATGCGGACGACAAGTTCGCCGACGCCGCACGGATGGGAGATTGGCTCATTCCCCGACAACAGGCAAATCTCCGTGCTGCCGCACTCAATGCACTTTGCGGGGCTTACGCGCGTCTGCCGCCACGCGCGCCGCAATTCGCATTGACCGATGAGTTGCTCAATCAACAGTGGGTCCGCGAACCTCAACTGCGGCAGAATCAGCCCGCGTCGTTCAGGATCGCGAAGCTGAGCCAGCTTGGCGTCCAGCTCCTCAAGCGTTTCGATCCGTTCTGCCTCCGTGAATCTGCCGCATCGAAAACACGATGCGGGCCAGACTTGCAGTCGCAGCCGGGATTCATCTGTCAGCCGGTAGAAACATCCCGGCGTTTCGTGAATACGCTCAATCTTTCCTATGGACGTGTTCTCGATCTCGTAAGACCAGGTCAGCATCGCCGGCCTCTGGGCATTTCGTCGGCAGACGCCAGCGCCTTCGTCGGTTGCGCTACTGCCGATCCGCACTCGGGACAAATGCCCCTGGTGTTGCCGGTGAGACTATAGCCGCAGCCTCGACAGTCTCCATTGCGGTAGGGTCGGCGGCGGGCCAACCAACAAAACGGGAGCACCGCCGAGAGCAGCAGGACGAGCGGATACGGTACGAGGACGAACGTGTCGTTGGTGGTCAGGGGAACGTCTCTGGGCTCATTCATCGAGATCGGCGCCGCGCCGGAATCCGGTCCATATCCCGCTCCGGTTGGCAGAAATGCCGATAGCGTTTCCTTCCGCGCGCCGTGATAAAACCCGAACCCCAGTCGCCCGATGCCCGGGTAAAACGCATCCATGTACGGGTATCCTTCTACAGCCTCCTGTAAGTGCGAGAATTGAGTGGCGGGTTGCCGGAGGTATACCTCGCCGAGTCCAGTGGATCAATCGTTCCAGAACGGCGCATGTAGAAGAAGCGTATGCCCCCGCACTCGGAATTCAGCACTGCCGCCACCAACCGGTTTTCATCTCCCACCCACGTCGTGTGATAGCAGCCCGCGATGTCCGCGACTCGATGGCTCCGGACCCAACACGCCGCCGCCGCCAGGAACAGCAGCAGCGAAAATGCGGCGGCAACCGTAATCAAACGACGGCGCATAACGCGATTATTCTATCGCCAAACGCGAATACGGCAGCATTCGAGCCGCTCGCAGCATGGGACAAGGTGCCCATATTGCGGGAGAGTTTTCGTTCTCGCCCTTGAGAACCCAACGAAAAAACACCTTGCCATTCAAGCGGTTATAAAATCATCGAGGTGATGGGACACCAATCGAACTTTTCCTGCGTTTCTGCGGCGAAATCAGCGTTTTTGCCTTGGGGTAAAAGGCGAACGATATTCGCCCGTTGCAACCGGAAGTCATCACTTCTTCCTCTTGAACAATTCCATCTTCAAATCCCAGGCGTCGTACTCATCGATGCGGCACCCGAGGAATGGCCGGCAAAGCTCCATGACGAGTTCTTCTCCGTCAATCGTTTCGTCAAATGCTTTCAGCTTCAGCTCAATCGGCAGGGGCGGACCCTTCTCGAAGAATACGCCGTCGTCCGCGTTCCCCGCACGGGCGCGAAGAAGTTTACCATTTTCGTACCATGCGTAGCCAAACAGATCGACGACGCTGTGGAGCACCGCTACCAGCGCGCGGCATCCAGGAAGCAACTCGGTTGCGCATTGGACCGCCCGCGGAACATTACCTGTAAACGCTTCTTCAGCAATTGGTACGCTGCCTATCACGAGGGCGTTAGCATACGCGCCAATGTATAGGTCGTCGTTATCTTCTGGGTACAATCCGTTCTCAAACGTTGCCTCACCTTGGCTCTGATACGTTCCGCCTAAGCGGCGGAGATAATCGCGAGCTTCTGCCGCGTCTGGTGAGGGGAATGTTGTCAGGTAACCGTCTTCGCCGTTCGTTGCAATAAGGTTGAAGGCTTTCCATCCCATGTGAGCGCTCCGGCAGAATAACGGGCCAACTTCGGGGTCAAATAATCTTATTGCGCCATCAAATCGAGCGGCCAATTCCAAGAACTCTTGAGACCATCCGCGTCGGTTCCGCGTCATAGGAGAAATCGTTCCAAGACTGGGCCGCCAGGGACTGCCATTCTTCGAGATCCCTGCGCAATTCCTCCGACATCGGAGCCTCGGTGAGGGGTACGAGAATGACGGAGGTGGCGGTCTCGATGACGCGCACGGGGGTGTCGGATTCGAGCCGGTAGCGCGTCCGCAGATCCTGCGGAAGCGATATTTCCCCGTGTCGCCCGATGGTAAGGTCCTTCATCAAAGACATTGTACGACGCAAGTGTCGAATGCGATTGCGCGCGCCATCGGGAACGACGAAATCCGAATGACCGACGCTCGAAACCTCTGCCCGAAAAGCCGATCGTTTCGTCATTCGATCTTTCGGTCATTCGGATTTGATTCGTCATTCGTCATTCGAGTTTCGCGAATTGCGAACCCAGGTAGCGCTCCTCTTCGAGTCGCGGCGAAACGCGGACGGTTTGAACCACAGAGACACCGAGGACACCGAGGACACCGAGGACACCGAGAAAAATAACCGCGCATGAGCCACTTTGTCGCTTTAGCCTCCTGTCCCTTCGTCCTTTCTTCCTCTGTGTCCTCAGCGCCTCCGTGGTTCGCCGCTAATTCAGTTCAACCATTCAGTTGACCCCGCACCCAGATCAGGTACGATCGTACCCATAATGGTTGCACCCAATGATCCCGGCGCCGTGCTGTTCGGACGGACTCGACAGGCGGTCTTATCGCTCCTGTTCACACGACCGGACGAGTCGTTTTACCTCCGCGAGATCGTCCGGCGGACCGGAGGCGGAACCGGCGCGGTCCAGCGGGAGCTGGCGCAGCTGGTCGCGTGCGGCATCCTCCGCAAGGAGAAAGATCGATTCTTTCAGGCCAATCCACAGTCATCGCTCTTTGAGCCGCTCAAGCAGCTTGTGGTACGGACGGTCGGCCTGGCCGACCGGCTACGCGACGCTCTGATCGAGGCCCGCGACCAGATCGCCGTCGCGTTCATTTTCGGCTCGTTCGTCCGAGGCGAGCAGCGGCGCGAAAGCGATATCGACGTCATGGTGATCGCGACGGATCCGAAGCTGACGCTCGAACGGGTTTCCTCCCTGCTGCGGCCACAGGAGGCGCCGCTCGGCCGGGAAATCAATCCTTTCGTCCTGCCGCTCAGGGAGCTGCGGCAGAAGTGGGAGTCGGGCAATCATTTCGTGCGGCGAGTGCTCGGCGGGGACAAAATCCTTCTGATGGGGAGCGAGAATGAGCTTAAGCGAGTGGCAGAGGCACGGCTGGCTAAGAGCGCACCAGGCAAGTCCGCAAGAAGTCACGGACCTGCTCGCTCTGGCCGAGCGTGATTTGAAAGATTGCAGATCGAAGGGACTCAGCGATGACTGGAAATTCAACATCGCCTACAACGCGGCCCTTCAGGCCTCGAATGCCGCGTTGGTCGCGAGCGGCTACGCCGTCGCCAAGGGAGACTCGAATCATTTCCGTGTGATCCAATCGCTGGCCCACACCGTTGGCCTGGACGCCAAAGGCATTGCCGACTTCGACGACCGCCGGAAAAAACGCGGTATGAGCGTCTACGACACGGCGGGCGTGATTACGCGACAGGAGGCGAATCAGATGATCGATTTTGCCAAAGACCTGTTGGCCCGCGTGAAGCAATGGCTGATCGCACAACACCCTGAGCTCGCCGAGGAGGAGACCGAATAGAATGCCGAACCAGCTGCATTGACCTCACCAAAACCGTGTGTCTTCGCCCTGAACAGCAATGTCCGCCCGAGCCAACGCGGCGTACAATGCGCTCGCCGTGGAACCCAAGCGCATCGAAGGCTTTGTCTTTCGGTTTCTCGACCCGGTGAAGGGCGAGGGGCGGTTCCATGAGATCAAGGAACGCGGCAAGGCATTTCTTCGCCGGGGGATTCGCGAATATGTGCGCACGGAACTGCGCTGGTCGTACATAGCGATCTTGGCGATGATCGTCGGCGGAGTGGTCATCAACTTCGTCATGCCGCACGGGTGGACGGTGTGGCCCTTCGTGTTGGCGGCGGGGATGATGATGCTCATTCACGAAGCGGCGGACCGCAACCTGACCGGCGTGCCGCCGTTCCACGTTTATGCCCTGTTTTTCTCGGCGCTGGCGTGCTGGTTTGTGGTCCTGGCCGTGCTGAGCCTGGTCCATCCGGTGATCCTGCTCATCGGGCTGCTGGTGATGGGTTATTACTGCACTTTGGGCTACCTCAAGCAGCACGAGCGGAAGCGGCTGATCGCCAAGCGGCGGATGGAGGGCCGCTGCATTTTCTGCGGCGCCATCGCCGACTACGACCTGGCCTACTGCATGAACTGCGGCAACGAGCCCGATCCCGACGACGCCCAGCTCAAGCGGGCCGCCTACGCCCCCCGCGGCGGCAACATCCAGCAGCGCGCCCGCGCCGCCCTCAAACCCGCGACGCCCGTCGAAGCCGCCCGCAAGAAGGAGCAGGCCCTGATCAATCGCCGTCGCGAGTCGCAGTTCAAGAAGCGGTGAGCGCGCTTTTGCGAGCCAGGGTCGCGACGTAGAATTAACTTTCGTTCGAAGGAACTCGTCATGACCACGGTGAAAGTGAACGCGGAAATCGGCGGCGACGGAAAACTCCGGCTCGAGGTGCCTCTGGGCTTGCCTGCGGGCAAGGCCGAGGTGGTGTTGGTCGTGCAACCCGACGCACCGGAGGTCGGAGGAGGCATGGCGCCGGCCCGTGCCCGTAGCGGCATTTTCGCCGGCAATTCCGGCGCTCCGCTCGACATCGATGCCGCCCTTGATGAAATGAACAATGCCTGGAAATCGAAACTCGCAGACTTGAAATGAACCTATTTCTGCCGGATACGCACGCCGTTTACTGGTACGAATTCCACGACCCGAAGCTCTCGCCGAACGCAGAGCAAGCCTTCAAGGACGCAGAGGCCGGCGGCGCGCTACTGCTCGTCCATCCGATCGTCCTTTCGGAGTTGTATTGGCTGCTGAGGAAGGCCGGCCTGGAAAACGACTTCATACGCTACGTCGACTTCTTGCAGAGGAACCCAGTGTACCGGTTCGAGCCGATCACGATGGCGGATACCCGGCGGTTGGGCGACTTCGATGAGATACCAGAGATGCACGATCGTCTCATCGCAATCTCAGCAGAACGGCTCGGCGCGAAAATCGTGACACGCGATCCATTAATCCAGGCATGCCGGAAGGTGACATGTGTTTGGTAGTTCATCCGCCAAGCACACGAAGGCCGCGAAAAAGCCGGGGTCAATGTGGTTGGCAACATTCGCGTCCTTCGCGGACGGTATTTCCGGTCACAGGACAATCTCCTTCTCCGGTATTTCATCTGTGTCCATCCGTGTTCATCTGTGGCGGATTCGGTTTTGAGAAATCAATTCCGAAGACCCTCCCGAGAAACGCGTATCCATCCGCGGCTTCGTCGAGGACTTTGGCGATGGGCTTGCCACCGCCGTGGCCGGCGCGGGATTCGTAGCGGAGGACGATGATGCTTCGCGGATCGTCAAGCGCGTTAGAATCTCCGGCGATGACCACGCAGGAGGCGTATCAACAGGCCGCGGACCACTTTCGCTCGGGAAGACTGCCGCAGGCGGAATTCATCTTACAGCAGGTGATCGCGCGCGAGCCGCGGCACGCCGATGCACAGCACCTGATGGGATTGCTCTGCCATCGCTACGGCCATACGCCACTGGCCGTGGGCTTTGTGCGCCGCGCGATCGAATTCAACCCCCGCCAGCCTGAATACTACAACAGCCTCGCGACGCTGCTGGCTGTTCAGGACGGCGCCGATTCGGCGCTGACGGCGGCGCGGAAGGCGCTTGGCCTGGCCGGTGAGTTTCCCGAGGCTTTCTATAACCTCGGCTGTCTCCTTGCCGGCAAGGGCGAGGTCGACGAAGCGATCAGCGCATTGCGCCGCGCTCTGTCGCTCAGGCCCATCTACCCCGAGGCGGAATTTCAGCTCGGCAAACTGCTCAAGGCGACAGGCCAATTGGACCCGGCAATCGCGAGCTTTCGCAGCGCCGCCGCTATGAGCCATGACGCGGGCATGGCCGGCGCGTTGCTGCATGCCCTGTATTTCCAGGACGGCGTCGATGCCGGGCAAATCGCCAGGGAGCATGCGCGATGGAATCAGGCTTTCGCCACGCCCCAGGCGGGGAAACCCCGCCCTCACGCGCCTCTCACCGCCTCGGAAGCGGGGCGCAAGCTGCGTATCGGCTACGTTTCAGCGAACTTTCGCGAGCATTTCGTCGGGCGGCTGCTGGCGCCGCTGCTGGCCAATCACGATCGCGATCAATTCGAGATTTACTGCTATAGCGACGTCGAGCGGCCGGACGACATGACCCGCAGGTTCGACTCGTTCGATCACGTCTGGCGAAACACGGTGGGGATTTCCGACGACGATCTGGCCGTCCTGGTCCGGCAGGATCGGATCGACATCCTGATCGATCTTTCGCTCCACCTGGAGGGCAACCGGCTGCTGACTTTCGCGCAAAAGCCCGCCTCGATCCAGGCGACGTACCTCGCTTACTGCGGGACCAGTGGATCGGACACCATGGATTATCGGCTGACTGATCCGTATCTGGACGTGTCGGGCGATGAGGTCTATGTCGAGCGGCCGGTCCGTCTGAAAACGTATTTCTGCTATGAGAAACCCTACGACGCGCCCGCGGTCGCGCCTCTTGCGGCACAGCAGGCCGGCCACGTTACGTTCGGCTGCCTGAACGACTACAGCAAGCTCACCGCGGCCACCTGGGACGCCTGGCGGAAGATCCTTGCGGCCGTGGAAGGATCGACGCTTCTGGTGCATGCCCCGCCGGGCAGCCATCGCGAGCTTGTCCGCGGGCAATTCGCCGCCGACGGGATCGATCCGCAGCGCCTGAATTTCGTCGACCGACTGCCGCGGGAACAGTATATGGCCCAATACAATCAAATCGATATCGCGCTGGACCCGTTCCCTTATCCCGGCGGCCTGACGACCTGCGATGCGCTGTGGATGGGCGTGCCGGTGGTCAGCCTGGCCGGCTCGATCGGCGCCGGGCGTGCAGGCTTGAGCATTCTGACCAACGCCGGCTTCCCGGAAATGGTTGCCACGACGACGGAGCAATATGTGCAAACCGCCGTGGCGGCGGCGGCGGATTTGGCGCGTCTGGCCGCGATGCGCAGGTCGCTTCGCGACCGGCTGCGGACCTCGCCGCTGATGAATGCGATCGCCTTTGCGAAGGACTTCGAGGCCATTTATCGCGAATTATGGTGTGCCCGGCGCGGCTAGGTTCGCGGTCTCCAAGGGCGCGGCGCGTGAGAACCATTCGGCTCGAAGCTCGAAGCGCGATTCACCGGGTTCGCGCCCGGGTCCGCGCTGCCTTTAGCGCGGCGGCGGAGCGCTCGGCCGAGCCCTTGGTCCGCGCCGCCTTCTTTGCCGCGGCGGATCGCTGGGCGGCGCTGCGGTGCGCGGCGCTGGACTTGGCCTGCTTTGAGAGTGCCGCGTGGGAAGCCGCGGAGCGACCCTCGCGTTTCAACGCCTTCTCGACGGCGCGGGATCGCCTGGCCGAGGTCTTACCGCCGCCGCGCTGTCCTTTCTCATAGGCGTGCTCGGTGCTCTTCCAGGTTTTCTCCGACACGCTTCCCTTCTTGGGCGGAGGCAGATCGACACCGGCCCGGCGGGCCTTGGACAGCCCGATCGCGATCGCCTGTTTCGTGTTGCGGGCGCCGTGCTTCCCCTCGCGAATGTGGTCTATTTCCTCGCGGATGAATTCCCCCGCCTGCGTGGACGGGGCCTTGCCTTCCCGCTTGTCTTCGCGGGCCCGTTCGAGCGTTTGCTTCTCGGGCATGATGCCGCTCCTTTCTTCCCACGTCTTACAACCCAACGGGAACGGATGGAACGGGGAAAACTCGCCGTCGTCAGTCACTTGTCACTTGTCATTTTACACAGGTCATTTGCAAGTGACCACATTCAATCCACTGACTTGCGAGCATCGCGTACCAGGCGAGATCGACGAAGTGATCGTAAAGCCACTCGGCTTGACGGTGGATCCCCTCCAGTTGAAACCCCAGGCGCTGGGGAATTGCCCGGCTGCGCAGGTTCTCGGCGGCGCAATAGATGATCACGCGATTCAGCTCGAGCTTGCTCAACAGGTGGCCGACCAGGACTCGGCACGCGGATGTCATCAGGCCCTTCCCCTGGTGGTCGGCGTCCAGCCAGTAGCCGATCTCGGTCTTGCGATTGGCACGATCAATAGGATGGATGCCGATGCCGCCAACGATCGAGCCGTCGCGGAAGATCCCACAACTGAAAGCCACGTCGTCTGCGACCTGTTGCTCGCATCGCTTCAGAAAGTTCAGCTCGTCTTCAACGGTCTTGACCGAATCGAGCCAGGGAAGCCACCGACGAAGATGGGCACGGTTGCGCTCGATCACCGAAAACAGCTCCGCCGCGTGTTCGGTCCGGAGCAGGCGCAGCTCGACACCTGGCGAGATTGGGGTATCCAGGAAGATGATCACATTTCACGACCAACCGGAAGCCGGAAATGGGACACTCATTCACATCATCCGCAGGACGCCCTTGGTATATCCGATCGACTCGGCGGCGCCGGGGATGGGATCTTTGGGGTCCTTCTCGTGCTCCAGCCCGAGATGGCCCGAATAGCGGATGTCGAGAACCGCGCGGAGCATGCCGGGGATGTCGAGGACGCCGCGGCCGACCTCAACTTCCTTACCCTTCTTCGTTTTCTCGTTCACGTCCTTCCAGTGCATGTCGTAGAGGCGGTCCTTGTACCGGCGGATGTCCTGGACGGGATCGGCGCCGATGCGGGCGGTGTGGCCGACGTCCATGCACAGGCCGATGCGGGGATCGTGGTCCTTCACGGCATTCCAGACATCGGTGGGCGTGGGATAGTGCTTGTCGGTCGGGCCGTGGTTGTGGAGCGCGATGCGAATGTCGAATTCCCGGACGAACTTGTCGGACAGGTCCAGGGCGTCGGGATCGGGCCCGCCGACGATGGTGGGTACGCCGATGTCGCGGGCATACTCGAAGATGTTGCGGACCTGGGCCTCGTTATTCGTGAAATAGATGACGCCGCAACTGAGCGGCGTTATCCCGGCATCGCGGAACTTCTGTGCCACCAGCTTCCGCTCCTCGGTGCTGGAGGTGAGCTTGAGATGGGCGTCTTTGATGGAAACGTAGCGGAGATCCAGCCGCTGAATTCCTTTGATGCATGCGTCGAGGGACAGGCCGCGAAAGCTGTAGGAGGCCATTCCCATCTTGAGTCCGCGCCAGGGGTCGGCGGGCGGCTCGTCGGCGGCGGTTGCCGGCGCCGAGACGGCGCTCAGCGGCACAGAAACTACTCCTGCGGCAGCGAGTGTTTTCAGGACCGATCGGCGGGAAGGTGAGTGGGTGTGGTTCATACTACAGATCATACCGCCCGGCCCGGCGAGCGTGGAAGGTGATTGCCGGGCGCGTCGCCGGCACCGCCGGTCAGGGCGATGCTGGGGCGTGCCTGCCCGAGCGGCGGCCGGCGGCGTCCCGCAGATAAATGATTCCAAATACGATGATGAGAAAGATCGACGCCGGCGCGACGTAGCGGAACGAAATCAGCCCGCCGTGGTTCTCGGCGGGGTCAAGGATCGCCTTGGCCTCGGCTTTGGCGGCAGCGGCTTCGGCCTGCGCGCCCGCGGCGGGGGCTGCGGAATCCGGCCCGCCGCTGATCGCGCCGCGAAGGGCGTTGGCGGTGACGACTTCCGGCAGCTTCCCAGTCTGATGCCATCGTTCCAGGGCCTGATCGACCAGGGGCAGGGCGCCGGCGATGTCTTTTTTGGAGGCTTGATCGCGTTTGGTGTCTCCCAGCGATTGGGACCAGGCGCGATATGAGGCGTCGACTCGTTCGAGCACCGCGGCGGTCTGGGCCTGACGGTCGATAGTCTTTCCATCAACGATGGCAGGGGTTGTCAACTCCTGGTGGAGGTAATGATCGGCAATTCTGCCCATGAGCGGCGTGGTCACGACGCTGAAAAAGAGGCTTCCCGTGCCGCCCAGAACGGCCAGCGCCAGCGCCCCGCCGCGTGGAACGCGCTCCGCTGCGGTCCCGAGCATCGTCGGCCAGAAATAGCAGACTCCGATCGCGAAAACCGTCGCCGCGACGCCGATTTGAAACACCGTGCCTGCGAAGCTGAGCATCGCCAGACCCACGCCAGCAAGCACTGACGAGACCAGCAGCACGCCGATCCCCCCCAGCGTGCGCACGACCGGCGCGTTGAAGAACCGCATCACCGCCATCAGCCCGGTAATCCAGACCAGCACGAGAATGCCCGGCACATGCCCGGCTTCCAGCACCGATGGGATCCATCGCTGCGGCCCCAACTCCAGCGACGCCGTCAGCATCATGCAAACCAGCAGGACCAGAAACAGCGGGCGGAGGAAGGTTTCGCCGAACATCTGTCCGAATGAGACGCCGGACTGAACCCGCTCGGTGGCGGGGAATTTCTGGCCCGCCAGCATCACGCCGTACGCCAGCGTTGGGAGCACGACCAGCGCCACTTTGAGTTTCCAGTAGTTCAGTCCCGCCTGATCCAGCGCGTAGCAGGCAAGCCCGCCCAGCACGATCCCGCCGGGAAACCACACGTGAAACTGATTGAGCTTCTGCGTCTTGCGGTCGGGAAAGAGCGTGGCGATGAGCGGGTTGCAGACGGCTTCGATCGTTCCGCTGCCGATCGCGTTGATGAGCACGCCGCTGAACAGCGTCCAGAAGCCGATGGCGAAGATGACCATCATCGCTCCGCCGATCTGGCAGAGGAACGCGAACCACAGCAGCGGCTTCATGCCCAGGGCATCGCACAGCGGCCCCAGCGCGAAGATTGCGATGGTGAATCCCATCTGGCCCGCGGCAACCCAGCCGACCTGCTCGTTGGTGAGCACGAAGTGCTCCTTGAGCGCCCCCATGATGTCGTTAAGCACGGCGAACATGACGGCCGAGCCGCTCAGCGCCACGCAACTGCCGACGAACAGCCGGCTGGCGTCGACAGCATCCGATTTCACCGGCGCAACCACCGCAACACTCGACATGTTTCGCCTCCGCTCCGGGCGGGAAAAGGTGGGAAGGACTGGCCCGGACCGCGAACAGTCTGCCCGGCGATGAAGCAGTTGCCAAGAAAATTCCGCGGGCGTCGGCAGCACGCCTGGCGGAAGCTCCGCCGCTATGATTCAACGCCATGCGGCGGGAAACGCGGGTGAATCTGATTTTTCTGGCGGTGTTTCTGGCAATCAGCCTGCCCGGTGCTGTGATCCTGGTGCGCAAGAAGCTTCAGCCGGGCGCGCCGCGGATGGACCAGCCGGACGTGATTGTGACGCGGCTGCCCTACATGACGCCGCTCCCGCAGCCGCCAGGCGTGAAATGGATCGTTCCCGACCAGATGCGGGCGTGGTTGGAAGAGGTTATCAGGGAGCGAACCGGGAAGGCCGGCATGCTCTCCGCCGCCCCGCCCGGGCCGCAGTGGGAGCCGGTCATTTCGCAAGACCATCTCATACAGGTGATGGCGGCGTCGAAGGAAAGCGCTTCGACGCGACTGTCGCTGCTTATCTGGACCGGTCAGATCGACGCGTCAATCGCGCGCTATGCGGTGACGATCGACGGCGCTCCGGCGCGAGTCATCGGCGTACACGAAATCCCGGTGCCGGAAAACGTGCGGCGCGAACTGGTGCGTCTGGACTATGTCCGGCCGCCCACGCGGGTGATCTGGCTGGATGCAGAATCGGCCCAATCGTCAAACGACCCAACCAGTGCAAACGTGACGCTCTCTTACACTGGCCCACCCGCCCCGCTGCATACGTCGCTTGAATTCGGCGTGAAATGAATCGGTGTGGTATGATCTCCGCGCTCGTTGTGTGTAACAGCCTGTCATGCAGACCTTCGAGGACTATCTTTCGCGCGTTGCCGCGCAGGGCGGGGTGAACCTCCTATTCGAGACAGCAATGTATTCCCTTGTCGATGAATTGGAACGGATCACACGGACACTGAAAGATGCCGGCGTGCCGTTCGAGGTGATCGGCGGGATGGCGGTCAATGCTCACCTTCTGGCCAATCAGCAGCGCAGCCGGACGTTTGTAACGCGGGACATCGATCTGCTGGTCCAGCGGGCGGACCTGCCGGCGATCATTCGCGCGGCCGAGGCAGCGGCATATACGCCGAAGAAAATGATGGGAGGCTTCATGCTGCTTCGCCCCGGCCAGCAGCCTGCCGAGGCCGCCCATCTCGTTTTCGTCGGAGAGCGATCCAGAAGCACGCATCCGTTGCCCTTTCCCCCGATCCGGCCGGAGAGCAAAGAAGTGCTTGGAGTTTCCGTGCCGGTGGCGGCGCTGTCGGACCTACTGCAGATGAAACTGAACTCATACCGAGCGAAGGACCTGGTGCATCTGGAGATCATGGACGGCTGCGGCCTGATTACTCGTCAGATTGAAAGAGAGCTGCCGCCCGTGCTCATCGAGCGATTGGCCGCCGCCCGCAGGCAATTCAGCCAGGAAGAGCCGGACGTCGAGTAGGCCACGGATCACATCTGCTCGTGGCCAAGTGCTACAATTAACGTCAGATGATTGAGGTATCCCGCCGGCCGAGTTTCGCGGCGTTTGTGTCAGCACTGAACGAGCCGCAGATTGTGCTGGCCGCACTGACGCGGCTGCGCTGGCTGGCCGTCATCGGTCAACTGGCGGCCACGGTGCTGGCGGCGGTCGTGCTGCGGCTGCACATCCCCCTGGCGCCGATCATCGTGGTCATCGTCGTCACCGCGCTGTCCAACGCCATGCTGGCGTGGCTGCCCACGGTGGGAAAACCGCCGGGATGGCTTGTCCAGGTTGTGCTCCTGCTGGACGTGTATCTGCTCACCATTCTTCTTTACCTGACCGGCGGTCCGGAAAATCCGTTCGCCACGCTATATCTGATCCACGTGGCCATGGCGGTGATCGTTTTGCGCGCGGGCTGGACGTGGCTGGTCGTCGCGACGGTGGCGGCGTGCTACGGCATCCTCCTGCGCTGGCACTGGAAGCTGGAGGGACTCGACCAGCAGCCCAACATTGTCGCCGTCGGCAATTGGGCGGCGCTGGTGCTGGTGTCGGTGTTGATCGCGACGTTCATCGGCCGGGTCATTCGTTCGCTGCGGCAGCGCGAGCACGAGCTGGTTTTGGTCCGCGAGCGGGCGGCCAAGAGCGAGCAGCTCGCCGCCCTTACGACGCTCGCCGCAGGAGCCGCACACGAGCTGAACACGCCGCTGGGAACGATCGCGGTCGTCGCCCGCGAGTTGGAGCTGAGCTGCAATTCGCCGGTTCCTTCCGAGTCGGTGCTGGATGACGCGCGCCTGATCCGGCGCGAGGTCGACCGTTGCCAGAACATTCTGTCGCGGATGCGCGTCGACATCGGCGAGGAAGTTTCGCACCGCGCGGTGGTTTCGTTCGAGGCGCTGGAAAGCGATTTGCGCCGGAGCCTGGACGAGCGGGAGGCCTCGCGGCTGAAGATCGTGCATGACGGGCAGGTGGACGGCGTTCCCGCGCCGCCGCGGGCCATCGAGCAGGCGTTGCTCGTTCTGCTGCGCAACGCCTTCGACGCTTCGGCCGGGGACAAACCGGTCACGTTGGCGGTCGAACGGCGCAACGGACACGTCCGGTTTGAAGTCCGCGACCAGGGGTGCGGCATGTCCGAGGAAATGCTGCGCCGGGCGGGCGAGCCGTTCTTCACGACCAAGGAGCCGGGCCGCGGCATGGGATTGGGTTTGTTTCTGGTCCGGCTGGTGGCGCAGCAGTGCGGCGCCACGTTCTCGATCGATTCCAAACTCGATGCCGGCACCACCTGCGTACTTGAGCTATCTGGGCCCGCAGTGAACAATGCGAACGGTATTTAAGCGGCATGGCCGGCCAGAACGCGCAACCTCAATCTGCGGTGCGAAGATTTCTCGTGGTCGACGACGACGAGATATTTCGCACCCGGCTGCTCAAGGCCCTGGCGGCGCGGGGCATCGAAGCCCACGGCGCCGGCACGGCGGCGGCGGCGCTGGAGTTGGCCGCGAGCGTGCGGCCACAGGCCGCGATCGTCGACCTGCGCATGCCCGGCAGCTCCGGGCTGGACGTCGTCTCCGAGCTCAAGGCCCGCCTGCCCGGAATCAAGGTCGTGGTGCTGACCGGTTACGGGAGCATCGCCACCGCCGTCGAGGCGGTGCGCCGCGGCGCCGTCAACTATCTCACCAAGCCGCTGGACACCGACCAGATCCTGGCCGCTTTCGACAAGGACGCCGATCCCCCGCCCGCCGAGAGCACCCCGTCGCTGGCCCGGGTCGAATGGGAGCACATTCAACGCATCCTGCACGACTGCAACGGAAATATTTCGCTGGCGGCCCGAAAACTGGGCCTTCACCGTCGCAGCTTGCAGCGTAAACTGGGAAAACTACCGCCACTGGAGTAGCCATGGCCACCATGAAAAGCATTCGCGTTCCGGCTTACGGGGGTCCTGAGAAATTGCGGTACGAGGAAATGCCGTCTCCGCAGCCGGCATCCGGGCAGGTGCTGGTTCGCGTGCATGCCGCGTCGGTCAACCCGTTCGATTTCAAGCTGGCATCCGGCGCGTTTTCCAAATTCATTCCGATGACGCTTCCCTATACGCCAGGCAGCGACTTCTCCGGTGTCGTGGAAGCGACGGGAGAGGCGGTCTACGGCAACTGCCCGGTCGGCGCTTACGCGGAACTCGTGTCGGCGCCATCAGGTTCGATCGCGCCCAAGCCGACGAAGCTCAGCCACATCGAAGCTGCCTCAGTCCCGGTCGCCGGGCAAACCGCCAGGCAGGGCTTGTTCGATCACGGCCGACTCGAGCGCGGCCAGACGGTGCTGATCCACGCTGCCGCGGGAGGCGTCGGGAGTTTCGCCGTACAACTGGCGCATTGGAAGGGCGCACGCGTGCTGGCAACCGCATCGGCATCCAACGCCGACTACCTCAGATCGCTCGGCGCCGACATCGTGATCGACTACAAGGCGACTCCGTTCGAATCTGTCGCGAAAGACATCGACCTGGTGTTCGATCTGGTGGGTGGGCAGACGCAGGCGCGATCATTTGCGGTCCTCAAGCCCGGCGGACGACTGGTCGCCACCTCGCAGCCCCCGCCGCAGGATCAGGCCGCACAGCACAAAATCACGGCGACGATGATGGAAATGCAGGCGTCCACGCAAAACCTGAAGCAGTTGGCCAACCTTCTCGATGCCGGCGTCATTCGTGCCGTTGTCAGCAGGACTTTCCCGTTGGCCGAGGCCGCAACCGCGTGGCGCCAAATGCTGGGCGGACACACGCGCGGGAAAACCGTGTTGGAAGTCGCTTGACGGCCTTTAGCACCCATTCGGCCGGCCGTGGGAAAGCTGCCATTCCAACGGCGCCACATCCGCGGGGAATTCTTCACGGAACAGCGCTGCGTGGCGATGCAGACCCAGCGCGCGGGCATACTCCGCAAGCGCTTCGTCGGCTCGTCCGTGGCGAAACAGCAGCGCCCCGTACTCGGCGGCCAGGCGCGCCGAGGCGGGAAAGCATTCACTGGCGCGCTTCAACAGACTCAGCGCCTCCCTACTTTCACTTCGCTGGCGCACGACGTTCAGAACGGCGTTGCGAAGCGCTGCGAGGAACGTCGGACGCTCGACTTCCATCACGCCGGGAATGATCTGATCCATGACGCCCAGCAGGAGTTCGAAGGCGGGCTTTGGCGGCAGCATCGGAACCGCCAGCAGCGCGATGGCCAGGCTTTCGGGGAAAAGGGCTTGCGCTTTCTGCGCCGCGGCCGGCCCATCGGGGCTTTTGGTCGCGGCGAGCATGCGGAGCAGATATTGCCAGGCGGGCAGATGATGTCGATTGAGGCGCACCGCCTGTTCCATTGCCTCCCGCGCTTTGGCATGTTCCCCCAGATGGAACCAGGCACGTCCGATTTCGCTCCACAGGCGTGCTCCCTCGACGCCGCGTTGTCGCGCGGCTTCAAGGTTGGCCAGCGCGGCTGCGAACTGACGCTGATTGTTCAACAGCACACCGTGATACTGCACCGCGGGAACATACTGGGGATAGCGATCGACGAGACCGGCAAGCACTCTTCCAGCTTCGGCCGGATCGGGCGTCCGCAGGGCAGTTTTCAGCATTTGCTCGGGCTCGGAGGCGGTCAACCGAAGGTAATTGCCCTCTGCCTGCGCTTCATTTGCGACGACCGGCGGCACCCTTCCATCTCGAGGGCGGTTTCCCAGCAGCGTCTTGTACCAGATCAGTCGTTCTTCCACGTGCGCGGCCAGCAAGCGCTCGCGGCACACATAATCGTGGGCCAGTCGGCGGAGCGTCTCTCGCAGTGCCGGATTCGTCCGCAAAAGCTCGAGCCGCTCGACAAGCTGGTCTGGGGTTCGATACGTCAGCCCGGTTTGGCCGTCAATCACGGTTTCGTATGGCTCGAGGCTGGCATAAATCCCGGCGACGCCATTTGAGGCGTACTCGAGAAACTTCACGTCCGAGCGGCAGCGGTTGTAGTCGGTGGGAAGCAGCGGCGCCAGGCCCACGTCGAGGCGGCGCAAAAAGGTTTGGTATTGCTCAAGCGATCCGAAAGGCGTGAAGTGATACCGCGAATCGTCAAGCCGCAGGAACGGCCGGGCCGGCTCCGCCGTCATCACCGCCAGATGCACGTCCGGATGCGCGTCGAGCCATTTTTGCAGGACATGGCTGACGGCGTACCAATCCGCCAGATGGCCCGGTGAACCGCCCCATCCGATGGTAAGCGGCCGCTCCGGCGACGGTAAGAACGCAGGGACGTCGGACAGTTGATTTGCAAAAACCGCGACCTGCTTCGCACCCAACTCCTGCCAGCGCCGGGCCAGCTCGCGGGTGCTGGTCTGCACGCCATCAGCAATCTTGAGGAATTGCAGAAGAAGCTGGCGAAGCGTTCCGTCCTGCCAATGCCGGGCCTGGGGATACCACGGCTGGAGGTCGGGGTAGTAATCGTTGGCCTCGAAGACGGTGATTTTTCCCGCTTGACGACGGCGCAAGCACAGATCCAAAAAATCCCAGTCGTTGACGAAGTGCAGAACGAGTACATCCGCCGCGTCGACCAACTCCATCAGGTGGCGGCCGAAGTAGTGGCAATCCACCGTCGTCACCTGGGGCAGTCGCGCCAGAAACCGGCTCGGATCGTGGGCGCGATATCGTGCGTCTCCGTCATCGCCGAAGTCGCACACCTGAGCGATGAGCATGCCGAAAGCTTACACCCTCCCGTTCGGATGGTGAAAATGCATTGATGCAAGATGGCATCAGGGGCGCGTCCGGCCCTGGCACCAGGTGGTCCACATTTGCAGAAAAGCCGCCTCGATGGCGCGGGCGAAACCGGCTGAGTCCATCAACGGGGATGCCCGCATCCTGTCGCGAAGAGACGATCGCAGATCCGAGAGGCGGGCCAGGTCAGACGCGAGGCTGGCCGCGATCTCGACATACTCCGCCGGGGACTGCGCCACCAGCTCACCCAGGCCGACATTCGTCAGGATGCTTTTGCCGGCGCGGGAGACCGCGGTCCGCCCCGGCAGCGTGACCAACGGGATGCCCATCCACAGGGTTTCGCAGGTGGTGGTGCCGCCGCCGTAGGGGTGTGGGTCCAGGGCGATGTCGATCTGGTGGTATTGTTGAAAATACTGCGACGGGGGCTGGAAGCCGGCGAAATCGATGCGGGCGGGATCGACGCCACGCTCCCCGAGCCGGCGACGGAAACGATCACGGTGCGCCCCTGCGTGGGCATGGAGCAGAAGCCGCGAAGTCGGAATCTTTCGCAGCAGCTCCGCCCACATCTCAACCGTCGGCGCGGAGAGCTTCCAGAAGTTGTTCATGCAGCCGAAGGTGATGTGGCCGGAGAACGGCGCCGGCAGCGGGTTCACCTCCGGCATGGGAATGGACGGCTCGAAACACCAGAACGTGTTGGGCAGGCGGACCGTTTTCTCTGTGTACACCGTTTCGTCGCCGCCGACAGGATCGAGGTAAGGATCGGTCAGCCGATAATCGATGGTTTCCAAACCGGTTGTGCTACAGTAGGAAAGGTAAGTCACCTGTACGGGCGCGGGCTTTCGGGCAAAGGCGAGCAGCCGGCTGGCCTTGGCGTGCATGTCCAGGTCGACCAGGATGTCGATGCGGTCGGCGCGAATCCGCCGGGCGATCTGGGCATCGGAAAGTCGCCAGGTTTCGTGCCACCGATCCGCCAGGGGCCGGATCTTTTGCGTGACCTCGTCAACCGCCCGGGCATCGGCATAACAAATGATCTCGAAACGCTCGTGGTCGTGGTTCCTCAGCAGCGGGAGCATGAACCGGCCGACGGGATGGACGGTGAAATCAGGCGAGAGATAGCCGATCCGAATTCTTCGATCCGGTGTCGGATCGTTTTCGTGCGGCTCGCTGGCCTCGGCGGCCAGCGGCCGGGCGAACGTCTGGTTCCAGATCGCATGCTCCTGGTAAAGCTCTCGAGGACCGAACTCGGGGAGCACGTGCAGAAAGTAGAGCATGCCGCTGGTGGTACGGGCGTGCGGCTTGATCCGCCAGGCCCGCCGATACAGCGCAATCGCCTCCTGAAATTCCCCGGAGAAGCTCAGCGCGTTCGCCAGGTTTCCGTGCGCCTCGGGATAATCGGGTTTGACAGCAAGCGCCTGCCGGTAGGCGGCAATTGCCGCGTCGAAATCGCGGCAATCCTGCAATGCCGTCCCCAAGTTGTTCAGAACCTCGTGATGGTCGGGCCGCAACGACAGCGCCTTGCGGTACTGGGCGATGGCCTCCGTGACGTGCCCGCGGGTCTGGAGCACCAGGCCCAGGTTGTTCAAGGCGTCGGGATAGTTGGGTTGAATGGCCAGCGCCTTTTGCAGCGACGCTAGAGCCGCTTCGGGCTCGCCGGCTTCGTGCAACGCTTTGCCGAGATTGTACCAGGATTGCGCCGAGTCCGCTCGAAGCTCGACTGCCCGACGCAGCTCGGCGATCCCTTCTTCCCGCTGGCCGCTCGTGCACAAGGCAGTGCCAAGATTGTTATGAGCCTGCGCAAAGGTGGGGCGCAGGGCAACGGCCTGTCGCAGGGCGACAATGGCATCATCCAGCTCGCCCCTGGCTGTGAGGGCAGTGCCAAGGTTGTTGAGGGTCTCGGGGGAATCGGGCCGCAGGGCCAGTGACTGCCGAAAGCAGGCAATCGCCTCGTCGAGCTTACCCTGGCCGGCCAAAAACATTCCAAGGTTGCTGTGACAACTGGCCGCCTTCGGGTGCAGTTGCATCGTCCGGCGGATCATCGCGATTGCCTCGGAACTTTTCCCCGATTCGTGCGTCAGGACCGCAAGCATCTGAAGCGCGTCCAGATGCTGCGGATCGAAGGCAAGGATCTGCCGGTAAAGACCCTCGGCCTCGGTTCGGCGGCCGGCCTGCTGGTGCTGCATCGCCAACTCAAAGGCCTGCTGAATTGTGAGCGTCTGCTGCGGCACGATGAAAAAATCCTTCAGCCCATGCATCTTAGCAATAGGCCCATGTGGACGGTTGAAACGACTACGGATATTCTGGTGCGACGGGAGTGGGCGAGCCCCCCAAAACGCAGCGGGCAGGCTCGACGCCGGGACACCAGCATGCAGGAACCGTACGTCGAAATTCATGAGGCGGGCAACGTTCGCCAGTTGGAACTGGGGAACGATCCGCTGACCATCGGCCGCCACCGCGACAACCGGTTGGTGCTGGGCGACAACCTGTGCAGCCGTTTCCACTGCATCATCGCCAAGGCGCGCAAGGGTTATATCGTCCGCGACCTGAATTCCAGCAACGGCACGCTCGTGAATGGGAGTCCGACGCGGCTTGCGCCGCTGATGAATGGGGACCGCGTCACCATCGGCCAGGTGCGCATTTTTTTCCACGGACCCGATGGCGAAGGCGTTCGCGAGCCGGACCGAAGGACCCGAACGGTACCCCTGAATTTCCCCCCTGCCAAGCTCAGGGACGATCAGGCCGAGCCGGCCCCCGAGCCTGAGCCGGATGACGGGCCGATCCCAATGGAGCCGCTCCCGCTGGCCGATGCGCCCCGCCCACATGTCGATCTGGACGCCATCGGGGATTTTGAGCCCGTGCAGGAAGATGAGGTTGCCGAGCCGCTCAGCGAAGCGGACATCATCATCGAGCCGGAGGGATCCGACGGTCCCCTGCCCATGGACGATCCGGATTCGATACCCATGGAGCCGGACGATTCGCCCACCGAATTGATCGGAGGCCTGACGCGCGATCCGGTCGAGCAGGTCGAGGGGCTGGTCAATTCGCTGCCGGACAAGTCGTTCGGCGAACCGGACATTGCACTGATCAGCGCGCGCGGCCAGTTGATGCACGCGGCCACTGGGACCGTATCCAGAAGCGGGCAGCGCGACGCCGTGGATTGGCTGCGGCTGCTGCTGTTGCTTTGCGCTCGCAGCCGGGCCACGGATGTTCACATCGAACCCAAAGGTAACGCGTACACGGTTCGCACGCGCGTCGATGGCTCGATGGTGGAAATCTGCCACTTGTCCAACGCACTGGGCACGCGGCTCTCAGCGCTGGTGAAGGTCTTGAGCGAGATCGACATCACGCAGAAGAACACGATCCAAGAGGGCCATTTCAGCGCCCGGGTTCCGTCCGGGCGGCGCGGAGAAACGCGGCGAATCGACTATCGTCTGAGCTTCGCACCCGCCGTCTTCGGTCAGAAGCTGGTCGTCCGCGTTCTGGACGCTTCCTACGCGCCGCTTTCTGTCGGTTCGCTCGGCCTGACCGATTGGATGGGCTCCGAGGTGGAGCGGGTGATTCAGCAGGATGCGGGCATGGTGCTGGTCTGCGGCCCTACCGGCTCAGGAAAAACCACCACGCTTTATGCCCTGATTCGCGGCAGCGACGTGACGCGGCGGAACGTCGTCACCATCGAAGACCCGGTGGAAATCCAGCTCGAGCACGTCACGCAAATCCCGGTCGATGATTCGCAGGGAAAATCATTTTCCAATCTCTTGCGATCGACGCTGCGTCAGGACCCGGACGTGATCCTCATCGGCGAAATCCGCGACGCGGAAACCGCCCGCATCGCCATGCAGGCCGCGATCACCGGGCACCTGGTATTCTCGACATTGCATACGCAAAATACGATCGGCACCGTATTTCGTCTGCTTGACCTGGGCGCTGAACCTTACCTGGTCTCGCAAGCGCTTCACCTGGTGCTGGCCCAGCGGCTGGTGCGGCAGCTTTGCCAGTATTGTAAACTTCCGGTTAAGCCCACCGACGAGCAATTGGCACGCATGGGGCCGGCGGCGGAGGGAATCGACCGCATTTTCGCCCCCCGCGGGTGCGCCCGGTGCCTCAATACCGGATTCCTCGGCCGACGGGCGATTTTTGAGCTGCTCTGCGTGAATGATGAATTCCGCGATTTAATTACCAAGACCGCCACCGCCGCCCAGATGCAGGCAGTCATTTCCAAGACAAAATTCGACCGGCTTCAAGAGAGCGGGTTTCAACTGGTGGCCCAGGGTATCTCCCCGTTTGAGGAAATCGATCGCGCCGTCGGCCGAGAGCGGTAATCCCTTTACTTTTTGTTCGACTTGCATTGATAGAACCCGGTAAATTGAATTGACATCATTCTCATGGGACCCGACAATTCACCCGGTTCAAGTCACGGGATTCGGGGGTTCGCGTTATGGCTTTTCAAATTCGCTGCCCTTCGTGCAAGAAGCTGTATGCCGCCGACGAACGAATGGCGGGCAAGAAGATCCGCTGTCGAAACTGCAACACCGTTTTTGCCGTTGAGATTCCAGTGAATGAGCCGGCGACGGTACCGCCGTCGGCATCCGGGGCCGGGATGCGCGCCC
>Ga0210396_10001607_pt1 | contig 24157 bp, 20 predicted proteins | sample IncBWH17OmetaG_FD_155466 | JGI IMG/M metagenome (GOLD analysis project Ga0210396, IMG submission 155466) | Forest soil microbial communities from Barre Woods Harvard Forest LTER site, Petersham, Massachusetts, United States - Inc-BW-H-17-O ... | reverse complement strand
ATGCCGCCAAGCCGACAGAAGCGCAATTCATATTCTTGCTATTTAACTGAAATGCATAGTATTGCTAATTGCGCTGAACCGTGTGCCGAACGGGATTAACAAAATGTAGCGCTTTTCGAGGGCTAAATGATACGTCCAAGTCAGGCAAGGCGAAGAATTTGGTCCCAGGCGTCGAGGATGTCCTGCTCTTCGCGCTGCGGCGTATGAGTACCGAGGACAAACTCCGACGCGCGTCGCACCATCGCCATCAATGGTCCAGGATCTTGATCGAGTTGCGCGATGACGCGCTCGACGGTCATGGCGAAGCCGACGATGTCGTCCCTGTTGATGGGGAAGCCATGGTCGGCGGTGAAATACTCCCGCCCGCCCCGGCCGTCGTAACCGATCGTAACGCACCCGCCGGCCATCGCCTCCATGGGTGGTAGCGACCAGCCTTCCTCTGACGCGAAGCTCAGGAAGATCTGCGACCGCCGGAGGATCGCCGCCGTCTCGGATTCGCTTTTGTTTTCGATGCGAACCACCTCGAAACCCTTCAAGGCGCCGCGGCACTCGAGGATGTTGAGCACCTGGTCCATGTCCGACTGGCTCTTCCTTGGCATCACGGCGATCTGCCGCTTCTTTTCGGTCTCGAAATGAAACAACAGCGGGTCAATCGCGTAGCGAATGCGAAACAGCGGATGTCCGGGGAACGCGTATCGCAGGTACTCCAGGTTGTCCTGGGAAACGACGATCGTGGCAAAGACATCATCGCGCTGGTAAGGCGCGAGCCTCGGGTCGGGCTGCGGAGTTGGATACATGAACGTCTGGTACGCATTCTGATTAAAGATGACCTTCGGAATCCCTGGCGACTGGGCGGCCAGGTCCCAGGCGTGAATCTCCGGGACCACCATCACGTCCGCCGCCGACGGATAAGAATGCGGCGGATACCCAATCGGGGTGTCGTTGGCGAACCACGAGCAGCGGAAGCCCTGCTTCTCGTGGGCGATGATCGCGGGATAGCCATGTGCGACCAGCACGTCGACGTGCCTATAAAGCTTTCGCACACCGCCGGAAGGGACCTGCCAGTCAGGGGCGTACACGATGATCCGCCGGGGATTCATCTGACAGAGTGTGCCTGATGAGCGCTCCGGGCGAAAGCGCTGGAGCGTATGTGGCATTGCCGCCCCGCCTGTGTTCGACCGAAGGTCGAAGGATTTCCGCCCGCGGCGGAACACAGCCGAGGGCGGCTGTGCCACAGTTGCATTCTGCCGCAACGATACCGCCGGCGCGCCGGTAGCAGAATTGATGAACCCGCTCAAAATCCTGGTCGTCGCTGCGCTGCTGCTGGTCGGCTCAACCGCTTTCGCCCAACCGGTGCCGCCTGCAACCGACGTTCCCACCGGCGAGATCACGAAGCGCACCTTCGACAAAAGCCGAATCTTCCCCGGCACAACCCGCACCTATTGGGTTTACGTTCCGAAGCAATACGACCCGGCCAAGCCCGCATGCCTGTTCGTCGATCAGGACGGTATTCAGTTCAAAGCCCCCCAGGTATTCGACAAGCTGATTGCGGCCCACGAAATGCCGGTCATGATTGGGGTGTTTGTCACGCCGGGCGTGGTCAAAGCCCCGCATGCCGACGCCCTGGATCGCGTCAACCGCAGCTACGAATACGACGGTTTGGGCGACAATTACGCCCGCTTCCTCCTCGATGAGCTGCTCCCGCACATCATCAAGGATCAGAACCTCAATATTTCCAAGGATCCCAACGATCGCTGCATCGCCGGTTCCAGCAGCGGGGCGATCTGCGCCTTCACGGTCGCCTGGGAGAGGCCGGACTCGTTCCGACGGGTGTTCAGTTGCGTCGGCACCTACGTCGGCCTTCGCGGCGGAAACGTCTATCCGACCCTGATCCGAAAATCCGAGCCCAAGCCGCTCCGCATCTTCCTCGAAGACGGCAGCGCCGATCTCAACAACTACGGCGGAGACTGGTGGATGGCCAACCAGGAAATGGAACGCGCGCTCATCTTCGCCGGCTATGAGGTCAACCACGCCTGGGGCACCGGCGGGCATAGCGGCCAGCACGCCACGCTCATCTTCCCCGACGCCATGCGCTGGCTATGGAAAGATTATCCGACCCCGATTAAGGCCGGCGCTGGCTCGCAACAGCTTCAGGACATCCTCATCCCCGGCGAAGGCTGGCAGGAAGTCACCGGCGACTTCCGCGCCACCGAAGGTCCCGCCGCCAACGCCAAAGGCGAAATCTTTTTCAATGACGTCGGCGGCAGCAAGACCCACAAGCTCGCCCTCGACGGCGCGGTCACGCTCTTCATCGCGGATTCCAAACGCGGCGACGGCCAGGCCTTCGGACCCGACGGCCGGCTCTACGCCTGTGCCGGCGGCGCAAACCAGATCCGCGCCTACGACCCCGATGGCAAAATGACCGTCATCGCCGACGGCTTCCGCGGCAACGACCTGGTCGTCGCCCACGACGGATCGGTCTTCGTCACCGAATCCAGTTGGGACGGCGTCTCACCCAGCAAAGTCTGGCACATCAGCCCCAAAGGCGACAAGAAAGTCATCGATCAGGGCCTCAAGTTCGCCAACGGCCTGGCGCTCTCCCCCGATCAAACGCTGTTGTATGTCGATGACATGAAAAGCCATTGGGTTTACAGCTACCAGGTCCAGCCGGATGGCTCGTTGAAATACAAACAGCGCTATGCTGATCTTCAGGTCCCCGAGTACGCCGACGACAGCGGCGCCGATGGGATGCGCGTCGATCGCGACGGCCGGATGTACGTTTCCACGCGGCTGGGCATCCAGGTGTGCGACCAGGCCGGCCGGGTCACCTGCATCATTCCCACCCCCAACGGCCACGTTTCCAACCTGAGCTTCGGCGGGGAAAACTTCGACACGCTTTTCGCCACCTGCGGCCGCCAGATGTACAAACGCAAGCTCAAAGTCCGCGGCTGCAACGCCTGCGAACCTCCCACTAAGCCCGGCGCGCCGAAGCTATAGGGCGGGCGCTGCTGTTCTACATGTTGCGGAATCCCCAATTTTTTGATGTTTTGGACGATGGTTGTGGTACAACACCCGCGCAGGTTCGGGGGCGGTAGATCACGTCTTTACCTTGCGGAGGTTGTCATGTCCCAGAACGTATCAGGTCCCACGCCGCCGAATGCGGCGGGCCTGGAGGGAGAAGTCGAGCGGTTGCAGCGACAGCTCGAAAGGCTGCGCGGTCTTCAGGCGTCCTCGCGCCGCACCGTCCTGGTGCTGTTGGTCATCGTCCTCGCCGAGTTCGCGGCGTTCGCTTACTACACCAAGAAGCACGTCAGCGACAATTTCGAGTCCACCGCCGTCCAGCGGGCGATCAACGAGCGCATCCCGCAGATGACGCCGCTGGTGCGCGACCGGATGATGACCGTCACCGAGCACGTCCTTCCCGTCTACCGCGACGAAGCCATGAAACGCTTTCAGAAGGTCGGTCCTGAAGTGGCGCACGACGCGATGGACCGCCTCCAGAAGCTTCCCGAAGATAATGGGAACATGCTCCAGGAGCGGCTGAAGGTTGCCCTCGCCGCCGCGGTCGCCAAGGTGCAGCCGGACATGAACAAGACTTTCCCGACCCTCACCAACGAAAAGAAGACGGCGATTCTTGAGGAAGAATTCACCGCCCGCGTCCAGAAGCAAAACGACCAGATCGCCAGACACATCACCAGCGTCTACGAGACGCAGCTCAAGGAAATGCGCGACGTGCTCGACAAGTTCGACGTCCCCACCGATCTCAGCGCCCGCGAACGTGTCACCCGTGAGCGCGAGTTTCTCCACGCCCTGGTGGACGTCATGATGGACAGCGATGTGAGCTTTGCCGGCGTATCGCCCATGCCCGCATCCGGCACACCGACGACGATGCCCACCGCCATGGCATCGCCGATGACCGCGACAGTCCAGACACCGTCGCAGGCCGCCGCACATTGAGTCGCATATTGGAGTCACGTCGTTTCGCAATAGTTGATTTCCTCCTGAAGGAGGTCCGAACCATGACCCTCGATCCCAACACCAATCCGGGCGGCGACCTGCGAAAAGTCGCCGCCAGTCTCGACGCGCTGGACGCCAAACTCGCCAGCGCCATCCAGGGCGCCCGCGCCCGCAATTTCATCACGCTCCTGCTGGCGACGATCAGTGCCGTCCTGATCGGCGGCTGGCTCTGGTACGCCCACGAACGCTTCTCTTCCGAAGTGAACCCGGACCTGGTCGCCTCGGTGATGCAGCAGTACATTGACGAGAACCTGCCCGCCGCCAGCGCGCAGCTCGAATCGTCGCTGAAATCCAACGCGCCCAGCGTCGTGAGCGAGGGAGAGAAGCAGTTTCGCGCGTTGCCAGCCACGCTCCAGGAGCGGTTCCATCAAAGCGCCACCAAGGCGCTGGATGCCGAGATGCCGGAATTGCAAGCCCGTCTCACCGATACCCTCCAAGCCGGCCTCGCCTCCGCCCGTGCCCAGGCCGCACAGGTCCCCGGGAAGGACGATGAAGCTCGCTTCCGCGAGATGGCCAGATCGTTGGCGTCGGTGTACGGCACCGAGACGACGAAGCTCGTCGACGACGTCAACGTCCAGTACGTCAAAGGCTCCGGCAACATCGTCGCCGGCCTCACGCTGCTGGCCGAGGGGAAGAACCTCACGCCCGAGCAGAAAACCCAGCGGAACCTCGTTCGCGATTTCCTGGTGATGGCCAGGGAAGCGGCGTCGGCGAAATGAGGATGAGCGTTTGAAAATGAACGACGCGTGAGACGTGAAACGTAAAATGTGATGGCGCACGGCCTCTCACGTTTTACGCGCCGTTCACTTGCAACCCCGCGGCCTTCCCGGCAGGATCAATCCCCAAAGAACCTTCGGAGGAAACGCAAAATGATTCGTGGACAGTTGATTCACCCGCTGATCATGGGGGCACTGGCGCGCTCGGGGCACGGCAGCAAAGTCCTCATCTCGGACGGCAACTACCCCCACTGGACCAAACGCGGCCCCAAGGCCGAGTTGGTTTTCCTCAATCTTTCTCCCGGCATGCTCGGCGTGACCGACGTGCTCAAGGTCCTGGTGACGCAGATTCCGATTGAAGCCGCGGCGGTGATGGAATACGCCCGCACCGGCCCCAATGCCCTGAGCCAGGACCCGCCGATCTGGAACGATTTCCGCGAGATCCTCCACGCCGCCGGCGTCGATACGGATTTGGACCACATTGAGCGGGAAAAATTCTACGACGCCGCCGGCACCCCCGACGTCTGCCTCACCATCGCCACCGGCGAACAACGCATCTACGCGAATATTCTGCTCACCATCGGAGTGATCAAACCGAAGTAGCATTCGCGGCGAAGAGGGGCTGCCAACGGCGGGCAGCAGCCGGGCTCAGCAACCCAGCCGATTTCCCGGCACATTGCCCCTTTTCGGTGCGCCAGCGACATCGGCGACCGCGATGGCAGAATGCTGGGCCTTCTGACTCACGCGGAGTCAAAATCTGCACCAAACAGCTCCCATACCTCCATTAAAGGCCAAAAGCCGTTGCCCGTTTTGTGCCGATGGTTATCGCTGCCACTGTGGAAATGCGATTAAGCATCTTTTCGGGTGATGCAGTCGCATCGTATGATGGAGCGCGCTCGGCCTGGCATCGGGGCCGATTCCCAGGATTGGCTTCCAAGGACGGAACTGCTTGAGGCTCGGCCTCGAGGGGTTGTTAATGGCTGCCGGTCGTTCCGTCTGGTCCGGGTACATCCGCTTTGGGCTGGTGTCGGTCCCCGTGAAGGCGTATACCGCCGCGGTGTCGGGCGGCGGGGGGATTTCCCTCAACCAGCTTCATCGCGAGTGCCATAGCCGCATCCAGTACAAGAAAACCTGTCCCATTCACGGCGAGGTCAAGCCGGACGAGATCGTCAGCGGCTACGAGTTCGCCAAGGGCCAGTACGTCGTCGTCGAGCCCGACGAGTTGGAGAAGATGCGCACGCCCAACGAGAAGGCGATCGACGTCAAGGCATTCATCAAACCCGACGAGATCGACGCCCGCTTCTTCAACGGAAAGACCTGGTTTCTCCTCCCCGATGGGCCGGTCGGCATGAAGCCCTATGCGCTTCTGTACAAGACGCTCGATGAGCAGGGATTGGTGGCGTTTGCGCAGGTGGTGGGTGGGGGGAAGGAGCAGTTGCTGATCCTGCGGCCAATGTCGGATATGCTTGTGGGCTCATACATCAGCTATGCCGCCGACATGAAAGACCCGGCTGACTTCAAGGATGATGCTCCGCATGTCGAGGTGACGCCCGATGAATTGAAGCTGGCCAAGACACTGACGGATGCGATGAAGGTTTCGGATTTCGATCTCGCGCAATACAAGGACGATTACACCGAGAAGATGACGCAGTTGGTTCAGGCGAAGGTCGAGGGCAAGCAGGTGGTAGCCCCGCCCGCCGAGGAAGCGCCGCAGGTGATCAACCTGATGGATGCCCTCAAGAAGAGCCTGGAGCAGGCCAAGAAAACCTCCGGAGCCAAACCCGCGAAGCTGGCCGCCCCCAGCGTCGGCGCCGCCCGCGAAACCCGCAAACGAAAGACGTCTTGAAGTAGCACGCATCCTCATGTGGCACCGTCGCCCTCGACTGACTTCGACGAGCTCAGTCGAGTCGTGTTCGACCGAAGGTCGAAAATTCTTTCCGCCTACGGCGGAACACAGCCGAGGGCGGCCGTGCCACAAGATGCAGCGATCAAATGCCCATGACCGAGCAACAAGCCCATGACGTCCTTGGCGCGGCGCTCCCGCGAAACAGCTCGGTGACGCTGTCGCGCAGCCAGTGGAGCCGCTCGACCGTTGGCGGCGGCCCCGTCGTCCACCGCGACGGCGATTGGAACGTCACCGTCACCATCCCCCAGGAAAACGACGTCGATCGAGTCGAGTCGGCGTTTCATAACGACCTTCAGATCGCGGTCCAGCGGGTGCTGGAGAGTCTCGATTCATCCAACTCCAAACCGGACAGACTCGCCGCCCCCAGCATATTTCCGCAGGAAGAGAACCAGCGCCGGGAGGTCTCGTGAGCGAGGGGGCGCTCAAGACCGCCGCGCTGCCCGCGTTCATTCCCCCGATGCTTGCCGTGCAGGGAAAGCCATTCGACTCGAAGGACTACCTGTTCGAAGTGAAGTGGGACGGCATCCGCGCCTTGGTCTTTGTCGAAGGGGGCAAATACCGCCTGGTGAGCCGCCGCCGCATCGACATCACCGAGCGCTATCCCGAGCTTTCCTGCCTGGGTAATCTTCCCGACGGCACCCTCCTCGATGGCGAAATCGTCGCGTTCAACACGGAGGGAAAACCGGATTTCACCGCCCTCCAGACCCGTGAACAACCGCGGCCTTCCGCTTACGCCCGCGCGCTGGCTCGCAAGCTTCCCGCCACGTTCATCGCCTTCGATCAACTTTACGCCCGCGGCAAGACGATCATGAACCAGACGTGCGAGTCGCGGCGAAGACGCCTGGGCGCGACGCTCAAACGCTGCCCGGGCGAGAGGCTCATGTTCTCGCAGGGCGTCAACGGCAAGGGCGTTGCCTTCTTCCGCGCCACGCTCGAGCAGGGCCTCGAAGGGATCATGGCCAAGCGCCGCGACAGCGCCTACACGCCGGGCAAGCGCAACGGAACGTGGATCAAGGTCAAGCGGCAAAACGTGATGATCTGTGCCATCATCGGCTTCGTGGCCGAAGCCCGCGACATCCGGACACTGGTGCTGGCGGGCGAATTGAAGGGAGAGGCGGCGTACGTCGGCCGGGTCGGCAGTGGGATCAGTCGCGAAACCAATGGGCAACTCTACAAACTGCTCACTCCGCTGGTCTGCGACGAACCCGCCATTCCCTGCGACCAGAAAGCGACATGGGTGCGGCCCGAGGTATACTGTAAGGTCCGATATCTGGAGCAAACCGAAGCTGGCCAGTTGCGGTTCCCGGTCTTCGTGGAGATCTGCCATGGAAGTTGAGTTGATCGACCTTGGCGAGATGGACCTGCCGACGCTGATTCGCGGCCGCTCGGTCGCCCTCAGCGGCCGCTTGGCGGCGATGGGCCGCGAGCAGTTCATCGATCTGCTCGAAGCCAACGGCGCCCGCTATACCGGCGTCGTCGGCCGGGGCACCGCGGCGGTTGTCGTCGGTCAGAAAGACTGGCCCGTCACCCGCGAGGGCGTTCTTCCACCGATGCTCCGAACGGCGCGAAAGCTCATCCGCCACGAGCACAGCGGTATTCGTGTTGTTTCGGAGGACGAATTCCTCTCCGCACTGGGCGCCGATGCCTACAAGGAAAACACAGAGCGTCTCTACACCCTCGCAACGCTCACGCAGATCCTCGACGTTACCCGCGACCAGATTCGCGGCTGGGTGGCCGCCGGGTTGATCCGGCCCTGTCGCATTCAGTACGGCGTCTGGTACTTCGATTTCCGCCAGATCACCGCCGCCAAAAAACTGCTCGAGCTGGTCCGGTCCGGCATTCCGCTGCGACGGCTGCGCATGTCGTTCGAGCAGCTTCGCCGCTGGATCCCCGATGCTTCTGAGCCGCTCGAGCAGCTCTCGGTTCTGGAGAACAAGCAGCAGATTCTCGCCCGTCTGGAGCAGGGCGAATTGATCGAGCCGGACGGGCAACTGCACCTGGATTTCGACGTCGATTCTGAATCCGGGTCGCTGAAGATCATGCCCGGCCCGCGGACGTCACCCGAATGGTTCCAGCAGGGCGTCGAGCAGGAGGAGCAGGGATACCTTGCCGAGGCGGCCGAAAGCTACCGCCAATCCCTCCTGATCGGCGGACCTGACGCCCGCACCTGCTTCAACCTCGCCAACGTGCTGAGCGCGCAGGGGAAAAAGCCCCAGGCTGTCGAGCGGTATTTACAGGCGGTCGAAATCGATTCTGCGTTTGCCGACGGCTGGAACAACCTCGGCCTGGTGCTGGCCGATCTCAACCGTCCGGCCGACGCCTGCTCTGCTTTCCACAAGGTCCTGGCGATCGACCCCAACGACCTGCGCGCCCACTACAACCTTGCCGACACCCTTGACGAAATGGGCAAGGTCGAGCAGGCGACGGAACATTGGCATGCCTATCTCAAATTCGACGGCACCAGCCAATGGGCGGCTTACGCCCGAAAGCGGCTGGCAGTGGGCTGACCCCTCAACCAGCCGCAAATGTCCCACATGTCCCATTTTGTCCCACTTTTTCGGCAAAATGGGACATTTATCGAAATGTTGCTAAATGCGATGAGCGCGTGTCGGTTCCACTTTTATCCCTGTGCGCCTGCCTGTGGCGGGGTGATGCCCGTGCCCGAGTCGATCCAAGTGTCTTTATCCCGGATGATCGCTTGCGGCGGCAGTGTTGCCGACGTCGGCTTGACTCCGTCGAACCGCTTGACTGCCGTGCCGATTGCCAGGAACTCCAGCAGGGCGCCGTGCTCATGGATGTGCGTTTTCAGGCCCACCACGTCGTCGGCGCCGATGGCGTCGGCTTCGGCCTTCACCATGCCGATGGCGTGCTCGCGGGCGTCGTAGACGAGAGTCGTCAGCTCGTTGATCTCGCCGCGGGCGATGCTCTTGAAGGCCGCTTTGAGTCCTCCGACGATGCCCAGGGAGTAGACCGCCGTCCCCAGCAGCAGTTTGATCGGCAGATACCCCATCGCGGCCAGGTTCCACATCTCCTCGTTGGTCAGATCGCTGCTGGCCGGGTGCTTGCGGTACAGGTCGGGCAGCGCGGGGTGGTGGCTGGCCGTGCCGAGCATCAGCATCTCATGAACGCCCTGAAAGCGCAGCGTCCGTGTCTCGACGCCGACGACGCAATTCGCGCCGGAGTTATAGGCCTCGGTGGTAATGCGCTCGAGGCAAACGTGGCGCGTGCGATTGAAGACGTCGCTGAACTCCTTGATTTCGCCGCGGCCCATGCTCTTGAGCGTACCGAGGATGCCGCCGGCCGCTCCCACGCTGTAGGCGACGTTGCCGAAGCAGAACTGGATCGGCCGGAAACCGGCGTCCATCTGGCAATACAGCCCCTGGCCGTCGGCGCTGGCGGAGAACTGAATTGCCTCAGCGCGTCCCTCGGCGCCGTGGACGCACGAGGCGACGGACAGGAACTCGGTGTTGCCGTGGAAGTGTCGCAACTCGCTGGTGACGCCCGTGATGCCGATGCCGCCGTGATGCGACGCTTCGGAGATCATGCGCTTGAATGCCTCCTGGCGTCCCTCGTGAATGATGCCCGTGACCTGCGTGACCTCGCCGCCGATGATGCCGCGGCCGATGGCCCCAAGGCCGCCGAGTACCCCCATCGAGAAAACGCTGTTGCCAATCACCAGGTCGCCGGGACGCATCCCCTTGAGGTGCAGGCAGTAGATCTCGTTGCCGGACAACCCGGTCATCACGGCCATGACAGTTCTCCTTTCCCTGAGCGCCTGGCAATCAAATCCGTTGTTTCCCGCCCGTTTTTGATATCAGCCGGATGTCGGAGATCACCATCGTCTTATCGATCGCCTTGCACATGTCGTAGATCGTGAGGGCGGCTACGGAAACCGCGGTAAGGGCTTCCATTTCCACACCCGTTTTGGCTTGGATCCGTGCGAGGGCCTTAATGTGCAGCCGGACGCTCTGGCGGTGCTCGGGCTCCAACTCAGGGATGTCAAAATGCACTTCTACACTTTCGACCGCCAGCGGATGGCAAAGTGGAATCAACTCTCCGCACCGCTTGGCCGCGAGGATGCCGGCGATCCGCGCAGTGTTCAGCACCTCGCCCTTGGGCACCTCATCCTGCGCGATGGCTCGAAGCGTCGCCGGCTGGAGCGTGATGAATCCCTCTGCCAGCGCCTCGCGCGCCGTGACCGGTTTGTGCCCGACGTCGACCATTCGCGCGGCGCCCTGGGAGTCGAGATGCGTCAGTTCGTTTTCGGCCATGATACAGGTGCGACCGATTATAACAGCCGGCCCGGTCGTGGAGGCGGCCACGCCACGCAAAGGCACACGCAGAAGCCAGGCTACGGTTTCGCCTTGAAGTGGCGGTCGAGGAAATCGAAGGTGGCGGCGTAGGCGCGCTTCTGTTCTTCGCCCTTGAAGCCGTGACCCGCGCCCTCGAGGGTCTGCAGCTCGACGTCGACCTCGGCGGCCTTGAGGCGGTCACGCATGAGGATCGCTTGCTCGTAGTTGACGTACTTGTCGTTGGTGCCGTGCAGGAGCAGGATCGGCGGCGAGTCGGGCGTCACCCAGTACAGCGGGCTGGCCAGGATGTGACGTCGGCGCTGCTCTTGAAGATTGCCGCCCAGAAACAGGGGGAGCACCTCGGCGGCATCGACGCTCTTGCCGTACGATCGGGTGAAATCGCATGGGCCGTAGAAGCTGACAGCGCACTGGACGGCGCTGGATTGGCCCGGATTCTGGTCGCCGTCGAAATCGTGGACGTTGTTGGTGACGGCCAGGAACTGCGTGAGGTGCCCGCCCGCCGAGTCGCCCAGGACGGCGATGCGGGCCGGGTCAACGTGGTATTTGGGGCTGTTTTTCCGCATCCACCGAACGGCGGACTTGCAGTCCTCGACCGCAGCGGGGAACTGATGCTTGGGAGCCAATCGATAGCTGATGGTGAGGGCGACGTATCCGCGGGCGGCAAGCTGCCTGCACATGCCGTCCCACCCTTCGCGCTTTCCTGCGCGGAACCCGCCGCCGTGAATGCAGACCACCGCCGGGAATGGGCCCTCTCCCTCGGCTGGCCGGGCCAGGTTGAGCTGGAGGTGTTGGTTGTCCGGGTTGGCGTATTCGATGCCGGGCTCGAACATCGGGTCCGCCGCCAAGAGCGAGGCGGGCAGGAATGCGGTGATCGCAGAAAGCGCTGCTACAAGGCGCAACAAGGGTCCTCCTTTGCCGGGCTTCTCCTGACACGGGTTTTTTAACCCGTGCTGACGAGTCGCGGCGGCGAAAACTTCGCAATGGCATGCGACGGCAAGATCATAGTACATGGTCGCTGAAGCGACTACGCCGGGGTTATTGCCAGGACTGGCGCAGATCGGCGAGCTGTTTGGCCTGGGTGAGGAGGGGTTCCACGTCATTGAGCGACAGCATGGTCGCGGCGTCGCTTTTGGCGTTTTTTGGGTCCGGATGGCATTCGAGGAACAGCCCGTCGACGCCCGCCGCGACGGCAGCGCGGGCCAGCAGCGGCGAATACTGCGGGTTGCCGCCCGTTTGCGTTCCCAGCCCGGCGGGCTGTTGCGTCGAATGCGTGATGTCGAAAATCACCGGACACCCGAAGTGTTTCATCACCGCCAGCCCGGTGAAATCGTTGACCAGACGGTTATAGCCGAAGAACGTCCCGCGCTCGGTGAGGAAAACGGTTTTACCACCGGCGCCGCGGACCTTCTCGACCGCGTTTCCCATCTCCTGCGGGGACATGAACTGTCCCTTCTTGATGTTCACAGCGCGCCCGGACTGTCCGCAGGCGACCAGCAAATCCGTCTGGCGGGCCAGAAACGCCGGCACTTGGAGAATATCGACGACCTTGGCCGCGACCGGAACCTGGCCGGTCTCATGGACGTCGGTGAGGACCTGCACGCCCAGGTCGCGCTTGACCCGTTCCAGCACGACCAGCCCGTCGGTCAGCCCTGGTCCGCGAAAGCTTGCGTTGCTCGAGCGGTTGGCCTTGTCGAAGCTGGCCTTGAAGATATATGTCAGCCCAAGCTTCTCGCAGATCCCCTTGACGTGCCTGGCGACGGTGAAGCAAAGCTCCGCCGACTCGATCACACAAGGCCCGGCGATGATGATCAGCGGTGAACTCATGGGTAACGCGTTGATTCACCGCAGAGGCACAGAGGTCGCGGAGAGAAAAACCCCCATCCCCACAGATGAACACAGATGAAAGAGAAGAAGGGAAAATGGCGTACATGTCGAGTTGAACACCATCCATCTTGAGTTTTATCTGTGTTCATCCGTGCGCATCTGTGGCGTTTTAGTATTCTCTGCATCTCTGCGGTGAACCCGTCTCTCAGGGGACGATAAAGGGCAGTCTTACGGGAAGCAAGTCGATGCGGACTGGTGTGTGGCCGGCGGGGTCGCCGTCGATTTGCAGCGGCGCTTTCACCGGTGAATCGATCTCGACGTGCTTGCCCTTGAGATAAATCACGTCCTCGTCATGGATATGTTCGCCCGCCGCGGCGGTCAGGAACATCCGGATCAGCCCCGACCGCGACTTGCATTTGACGATGCACACATCGAGCAGCCCATCATCCGGCCGGGCGTGCACCAGGACCGGAAACCCGGCGCCGTACTGCCGGAGGTTGCCGACAAACACCATTCCGCACTCATTGTTCACCAGCTCCCGCCCGTCCAGCCGAACAGTGATCGGCGCCGGGTCGTACTCCACCAGCGACAAAAACGCCGGGATCATGTAGCTCCAGAAGGTGATCGGCCCGCGACGCAAGCGGTCCAGGTGATAGATCAGCTGGGCATCGAATCCGACGCCGGCCACCTGGAGAAACAGCCGGCCGTTGGCACGCCCCGCGTCCAAGGGCAGGATTTGCCGCCGGGCAAGCGCCGCGCTCACGCGGCCTTCCAGGTCGCCATCGTGGAAGTGGATGCCGAGGTATTTGGCCATCATATTTGCCGTGCCCAGCGGGACCGGCAGCAGGGGCGGCAGCACGTCGGCCTTGAGCAGCCGTTCGACCGCGGCGCGAAGCGTTCCGTCGCCCCCGATGACGATGGCGGCCTCGGCGGGCGCCGTCAGACGGTCCGCTGGCACCTCGCTGGCCCGATCCAGAAAGATGTCGGTCGCGAATCCCTCTGCCCCAAGCCGCTTTTCCAACGCATGCGCCATCCGCTCGCCCCGTCCCCGGCCGGCAATGCGATTGGCGAAAATCATCACCCGCGCGACTTTGCGATTCGCGTCTATTTCCACGGTTGCTGGCCCCGCTGATGGTTGACAGTGCCCAAATCGTCCCTTATCAATACTAGGTTCTGTCCGGCAAACCGCCAGAAAACGATGGCGGGGCCGGATCGTGTGTGTCTGGGAAGCAGATTATCTATGAGCGAAGCGACAGTTGCATCGATTAACGAGCGGGCATCCGAGGAATATTTTCGCCGGGGTCTGGAGTCCGAGCAGCAGGGCTCCCACGAAAAAGCCGCCGACTATTACGAGCGGGCCCTGAACGAGAATCCTGACCACGAGCGCGCCTGTTTCAACCTGGCGGTGCTGTACGACCGTCGCGGCGAAGACGCCAAGGCGATCGAATTATACGAGCGCGTGACGACCAGCCCCCCGGTCCACCTCAACGCGCTGGTCAACCTCGCCATTCTTTACGAGGACAACAACCACTACGACGAGGCGCACCGCTGCCTCGACGCCGTATTGCGGACCGACCACAACCACCAGCGCGCCCGGCTGTACATGAAGGACGTCGATTCGGCGCGCTCGATGTACTACGACGATGACGACGCCCGCGGCGACCGACGCAGCGCCGTGCTCGACATCCCCATCAGCGATTTTGAGCTCTCCGTCCGCAGCCGCAATTGCCTCAAGAAAATGAACATCCGCTCGCTGGGCGACCTGCTCAAGACCACCGAGCAGGAGCTGCTCAGCTACAAGAATTTCGGCGAAACGAGCCTCAATGAAATCAAGGCCCTGCTCGCGCAGAAAGGCCTGAGGCTCGGCCAAGCGGCCGACGACAAGGCCGGCGCGGCCCCCGGCCTCCTACGCCGGCCCGTTTCCAACGCCTCCAACGTGGCGCCAGAGATTCTGGCCAAATCCGTCGTCGATATGGAACTTTCCGTTCGATCGCGCAAGGCCCTACAGCGCCTTAACATCAACACGCTGGGCGAGCTGGCCTCGCGAACGGAAGACGAGCTTCTGGGCTGCAAGAACTTCGGCCAGACCAGCTTGAACGAGATCAAACAGCAACTGGCCACGTTCGGCATGGGACTGAGAAAGCTTGAAGAATAAGTCATTTGTCATTGGTCACTGGTCACTTGTCATTTGGCAGGTCAAATGACCAATGACAAATGACCAGTGACAACACGGCAAGGATGCCATGAACCCTTCGCACCGCTTTGGACGGCGGTCCTTCTGTCGCGCCAGCCTGGCGCTGGCGGCAAGCCTGGCCCTGTGGCAAACGGGCTGCTCGCAGAACGCCGGGCACAATGCCGTTCCCCAGGGCACGCCGACCATTCGCGTGCTCCTTCTCGAGAATCAGAAACAGGTCGAACTGTCAGCCATTGCCGCGCCCACGGTTCATGTCGGTTCGGATTCTGCCGGTCAACAGCTGCGATTTTCTCCCGGCGTCAGCGCCCCGATCCTTCTCTCTCCGACCGGTTGGAAAGTCGGCAGCGCCCAGCTTCCCCGCGGCGAGCTCACGATCGAGCAATCCACGGACGGCTCCGTTTACGTTGCCAAACACGCCTATCACGGCCGCTTCCGATTCGTTCCCGCCGGGCCTGATCGGTTCGACGTGGTGAACGATCTCGACGCCGAGAGCTATCTGTGCGGCGTCCTCCGCTCCGAGCTGTTTGCCGACTGGCACGACGAGACGTACAAGGCGCAGGCCATCGTCGCGCGAACCTATGCGTTGTACGAGGCGAGGACCGACGGCGTCGGCCGCCACTTCGACGTTTACACCGACCAGCGCAGCCAGGTGTACGGGGGGATCGACGCCGAGTCTGACCGCAGCCGCCGGGCCACCGCCGAGACCGCGGGGATCGTCGTCGCCTACGGTCCACCGGGCCGCGAAACGATTTTCAAATCGTATTTTTCCTCCTGCTGCGGCGGCGCCGGCCAGTCTGCCGCCGACGCTTTTGGCGATCCCGACACGCCCGCGCTTGCCGCCCAGAACCACGGCGCCTGTTGCATTCACTCGCCCAAATTCAATTGGGGGCCAATCACAATCCCCAAGGCCGAGCTGACCCGCCGCGTCCGCGCCTGGGGCGCCTTCAAAAAGCAGCCGATCAAGGACATGGCGCCGCTCATGCGCATCGAGATCGCCGCCTTGAACCAATTCGGCCGGCCCGTCCGCTTCGTCATCACCGACGCCAAGGGCGCGCACTATGTGCTCCGCAGCGAGCAGATGCGCGAGGCGGTGAATACCGAAGCCGCTGCGGGCCCGAAGATCTTCAGCAGCTTCTGCAAACCGCTCGACGAGGGGGCCAACATCCGCTTCGCCGATGGCCATGGCTACGGGCACGGCGTCGGCATGTGCCAGTGGTGCGCCCAAAGCCAGGCCGCCAACGGCTACAACGACGAAGCCATCGTCCTGGGCGCCTTCCCCGGTGCCCGCCTCGTCCGGGCATATTAAAAGCAACGAATTTCGCGACCTTTGGCACAATTCGTTGTGAACGCGAACCGCGACAAACTCACATCCCGCCATGACCTAATCCGCGGCTGAGCCCGTTTATCAAAATATTTCTCGCTTTGCTTTTTGCCATTGGATACGCTTGCGACGTCAGATAACGAAATGGTCACATGCGCCGGAGGGTGAGTTATAGACGGCATGTGGATCTTCTGGCTTGAGCACGCGAGCGGCTCGTCAGCCGACTCCGACGTTCGCGTCGCATCTGACTTGAACAGCGCCGTCCCAGGCCCTTGCACTCTACCTGTGGGAACCGAGGGTGTAATCCGGAGAGCAGAGTTTGATGCCCCATTCGATGGGCGCGCTGTGAATCTCCAGGAAAACGTGTAGGGGATCCAACGTGTAATTCCGCACCGGAAGGAGTCGCAGTCATGCGTTCGCATCAATTGTCAACGCTCGCTTTATTCATTCTCGCGCTGCTTGTTCAGGTCGCCTCGGCGCAGCAGAAAAAGCCGAACATCCTGGTGATCATGGGCGACGATATAGGGCAGACGAACATCAGCGCGTACTCGTTGGGCATGATGGGCTACCACACGCCCAACATCGATCGCGTCGCCAGCGAAGGGATGATCTTTACCGACTACTACGCCGAGCAAAGCTGCACGGCGGGGCGGTCAACCTTCATCACCGGCCAGTGCACGCTGCGCACGGGACTCAGCAAAGTCGGCGTGCCCGGCTCGCCGATCGGGCTCCAGGACCGCGACGTGACCATGGCCCAGCTTCTGAAAGCTCAGGGCTACGCGACCGGGCAATTCGGCAAGAACCATTTGGGAGACTTGAACAGATATCTCCCGACGGCGCATGGCTTTGACGAGTTCTTCGGCAACCTCTATCACCTCAACGCCGAGGAGGAGCCGGAGCGCCGGACGTACCCGCAGGACCCGAGGTTCAAGGAGATGTTCGGGCCGCGCGGAGTGCTTCGCTGCAAAGCTACCGATACGGATGACTCGACCGAGCAGCCGCGCTGGGGCCGCGTCGGCAAGCAGACGATCGAAGACTCCGGCCCGCTCACCCGTAAGCGCATGGAGACGATCGACGATGAAACCTCCGACGCCGCCGTCGATTTCATCAAACGCCAGGCCGGGGCGAACAAGCCGTTCTTCTGCTGGATGAACACGACGCGGATGCACCTTTACACGCATGTAAGGGCGGAGCATCGCGACAAACCCGGGCTCACCTCGCGCACGGAATACAACGACGGTATGATTGAGCACGACGGGCATGTCGGCAAACTTCTCAAGGCCCTGGATGATCTGGGCATTGCCGACAACACCATTGTCCTGTACACCACCGACAACGGCCCGCACAAGAACAGTTGGCCGGACGGCGCGACGTCGCCGTTCCGCAACGAGAAGGCAACCAACTGGGAAGGCGCCTTCCGCGTGCCTTGTATGATCCGCTGGCCGGGCCACATCAAGCCGGGCTCGGTCTCCAACGAGATCGTCAGCGGCCACGACTGGTTTCCGACGTTCCTGGCCGCCGCCGGCGATCCCGACGTGAAAGAAAAGCTGCTCAAAGGCATGGATGTCGGCGGCAAGACGTACAAGGTCCACATCGACGGCTACAACCAACTCCCATACCTGACCGGACAAGTGGAAAAAAGCCCGCGTCGCGGGTTTTTCTACTTCGACGACGACGGCGACCTGGTCGGCATTCGATATGAGAACTGGAAGGTCGTTTTCATGGAGCAGCGCGCCCCAGGCACGCTCGCGGTTTGGGGCGAGCCGTTTACGGTGCTGCGCCTCCCAAAGATGTTCGACCTCCACGCCGACCCCTTCGAGCAGGCCGATATCACCTCAAACACCTACTACGGTTGGGAGCTGACTCAGGGTTACATCCTGCTGGCCGGCACCACGCTGACCGCTGAGTTCCTCCAAACATTCAAGGACTTCCCACCCAGCCAGCGGCCGGCGAGTTTCACCATCGACCAGGCGATGGAAAAAATGAAGCAGAACCTGGGCAGCGGGGAATAAATCCGACGCTTCGGCGGCGGCCGCGCTCCCCCGGACGGATTGCTCTCGAAGTATTGAACGTGCTTCCGATCGTACTGGGATTTTTCTCGCCTTGTTCTTTTCCGTGGGCTAACCTTGCCGCTCTCCGATCAACAAGTGCCCGGCGCTGCCCGGTCGATTCATGAACCTGCGACAGCCTGGATAGAAGGAGCACCCGATGAACGCCGAGCAGACCCGACTCGATGAGGCCCGCGAGCAGAACGTTCCCTGGCGCCGGTGGGGCCCGTACCTCAGCGAACGGCAGTGGGGCACGGTTCGCGAGGATTACAGCGCGAGCGGAAATGCGTGGGATTATTTCACCCACGACCAGGCCCGCTCCCGCGCCTACCGCCGGGGTGAGGATGGTTTGGCCGGAATCTCCGACGATCAACAGTGGCTCTGCTTCGCCCTGGCCCTGTGGAACGGAAAGGACCCGATCATCAAGGAGCGCCTCTTCGGGCTCACCAACAGTGAGGGAAACCATGGCGAGGACGTGAAGGAGTATTACTACTACCTCGACTCGACCCCGACGCACTCCTACATGCGGTACTTGTACAAGTATCCGCAGCAGGCGTACCCGTACGACGACCTGGTCCGCACCAACGCCCAGCGAAGCCGCCATGAACCTGAGTACGAGCTGATCGATACCGGCGTGTTCGACTCGGACCGATACTTCGACGTGTTCGTCGAGTACGCCAAGGCCAGCCCCGACGACCTGCTGGTCCGCGTCAACATCGACAACCGCGGTCCCGACGCCGCGGAGCTGCACGTGCTGCCGACCCTCTGGTTCCGCAACACCTGGTCATGGAAGGCGACCGCGCCGGAAAACAAACCGTCGTTGCGTGTCGTCTCGCCCCCCGACACTCGTGCGGCGACGGTCGCCGCCGCCCACGGCAGACTCGGCCCGCGGTGGTGGTACTGTGAGCGCGGCGCCAGGCTCCTTTTTACCGAGAACGAAACCAACACGCAGCGGATCGACGGCAAGCCGAATTCCACGCCCTTTGTCAAAGATGCGATCAATGCCTACCTGGTCGAGAATCGGCATGAGGCGGTGAACCCCCAATCCACTGGAACCAAGTGTGCTGCCCACTACGCACTGGCTATCCCCGCCGGTGGAGAGGCGGTGATCCGCCTGCGCCTCAGCAATCAGCCGCCGGGCGGGGGAGGCGCGCCGTTTGGCGAGGACTTCGATCGAACTTTCGAGCTTCGCAGGCGCGAGGCGGACGAGTTTTACTCCACCGTCATCCCCCACAACTGCACCGAGGACGAAGGCCGCGTGATCCGCCAGGGCGTGGCCGGCATGTTCTGGACCAAGCAGTATTACTCGTTCAACCTTTACGAGTACCTCGGCGAGCGCGGCGTCGACCCGATGCGCGGCGACGGCAAGCGCGTGCGGAACCGCGACTGGTTCCACATGATCAACAACAACGTCATTTCCATGCCTGACAAATGGGAGTATCCCTGGTACGCGGCCTGGGACCTCGCCTTTCACACCGGCGTTCTGGCCATGGCGGACCTCGATTTCGCCAAGGAACAGCTCGACATGATGCTCGGCGAGCTCTACCTGCACCCCAACGGGCAGATCCCCGCCTACGAATGGAATTTTTCCGACGTCAACCCGCCGGTCCACGCGTGGGCGGCGCTGTTCCTCTACCGGGTCGAGCAGGGCAAACGCGGCCAGGGCGATCACGCATTCCTCGAGCACATCTTCGGCAAGCTGATGATGAATTTCACCTGGTGGGTCAACCGCAAGGACCGCAACGGGCGCAATGCCTTCGAGGGCGGGTTCCTTGGCCTGGACAACATCGGCGTCTTTGACCGCTCGGCGCCGCTTCCCTCCGGCGGATATCTCGAGCAGGCCGACGGGACGGCGTGGATGGCCCTGTTCTGCCAGAACATGCTCGAGATCGGCATCGAGCTCACCGCCCGCAACCCCGCCTACGAAAGCCTCACCGCCAAGTATGCCGACCATTTCCTCTGGATCGCCTCCGCCGTCAATCGGATGGGAAACGACGGAATGTGGGATGAGGAGGATGGGTTCTATTACGACGTGCTCCGCCTGCCCGATGGCTCAGCCACGCGGCTCAAAGTCCGCTCGATGGTCGGACTGCTTCCGCTCTGCGCCACTACCGTCGTCGAACCTTGGCAGCGCGAGCGCGTCCCCAATCTCGTGGCTCAGGTCATGGATCGCGTTGCGGCAATGCCCTGGCTCCGCGACTGCATCCATCGCACCGGCGAGGGCAATCGCGGCTGTGGCGATCGCGGAATCATCGCCTTGGTTGACCATCACAAACTGGAACGAATCCTTTCCCGCCTGCTCGACGAGAACCAGTTCCTCAGCCCGTACGGCATCCGCAGCATTTCCCGTCATCACAAGGACCACCCCTTTGTCTTCCAGGCCGGCGGCCGCGAGTACCGCGTCGACTATCTCCCCGCCGAATCCGATTCCGGGCTGTTCGGCGGCAACTCCAACTGGCGCGGCCCCATCTGGATGCCGGTCAACGCGCTGATCATCCGTGCCCTCCTCCAGTACTATCTCTACTACGGCGACAACTACAAAGTCGAATGTCCGACTGGCTCAGGCCGGATGATGAATTTGTTTGAAGTGGCCAAAGAGATCGGCGATCGATTGGCCGGCATCTTTCTTCGCGGCCCCGACGGCCGCCGGCCCGTCTTCGGCGACGCCCCCAAGTTCCAGGACGATCCGCATTGGCGCGACAACCTGCTGTTCTACGAATATTTCCACGGCGACAATGGCGCCGGAATCGGCGCCAGCCACCAGACCGGTTGGACCGGTCTGATCGCCAAGGAAATCGAGCTTTTCCGCACCCTCACGGCCACCGATGCCCTTGCCCTCGGCCGCGCCGCGGCCTTTGCGCAAAGGCCGCCAGAGGCGGGTCCGACTCTTACGTATCTCGCGCCAGGGATCAAAAGCGCACCCGGCAAAGGCGCACCCGGCAAACCCCCGGAGGCCGCGGCCGCGAAAAGCTCGCGGTAGTAAGATAATTCACCCTGTTGAAAACTGCCGCGGATCCAACCGTTGGCTTGGAGGCCCCATGCGAAAAGTTATCGAGAAAATCAAGGAAGAATTCCTGGCGCTTCTCCCGCCGACCATCTATTTCTTCGTCGCGCTCCATGTGATCGCATTTGAGCGATCCCTGTTGACCAGGGGGACCGGCATCGCGCCGCTCTCCAGCCTCAAGGTGACCGTGGCCGCGCTCATCCTCGGCAAGTCGGTGCTGATCGCCGACCTTCTGCCCCTCATCAATCGCTATCCGGGCACGCCGCTGATCTACAACGTGCTCTGGAAAAGTGCCATCTACATCGTCGTCGCGACGCTCATTCACTACCTGGAGAACCTCTTCGATTTCTGGAGGACGACCGGCAGCCTCGCCGCCGCCAATCGGGAGCTGGTGGCCCACTTCGTCTGGGCCCATTTCCTGGCCATCCAGATTCTGCTGCTGGTGCTCGTGGTGTCGTATTGCACCCACCACGAGCTCGTTCGGCTCGTCGGTCGGCACAGGGTTATGGAGATCTTCTTTGGCGCTGGCGCCAAACCCCGCGAGTGCGATTCGCAAACCAAACGCGTTGCAAATGTGCCGTGATTCAAAAGAGACCGAATCGTCGCTCAGGTCACCGAATTCAGCGGCTTTCGCCGGAGGGGAATTGACGGCGGATTGATCGCTTTGCCGATTGAGGAATTGGGCCACTGCCGGCACGGCAGAGCGGTTGTGCCAGGTTCAGGTCTTTTGAAAGCGCTCGCGAATGCCAAGGCTGGCTGGTGCGGTTTCGACGATGTTGCTGCTCGCCGCCGGCTGCTCGACCGGGGGCAATGGCCCCACCTCGCAGCCCTCCCGCGCGCCGGACTGGGTCCAGCTCACCAGCGGCGAGTGGCTCAAGGGCCACATCAAGTCGATGCAGCAGCGCAATTTGGATTTTGACAGCGACAAACTCTATGACCTCAGCCTCGACTGGGAAGACGTCAAAACCGTCCAGTCGCCCAAGGCCACCTGTCTGTTCGGCGATCGCGACATCTACACGGGCGCCGTTTCCGTCGACGAAAACTTCGTCACTGTCACCACCGACGGCACCAACGTGCGCCTGCCCCGCAGCGAGCTGAATGCCATCTCGCCCGGCGGCCTTAACGAGCGCAATTACTGGTCTGGTAGTGTGGACATCGGTGCGACCGTTCGCACCGGCAATACCAATTCAACCGATCTGACGGCGCAGGCCAACATTCAGCGCCGAACGCCCGACTCCAAGCTGGGGCTTTCCTATCTGGGCAACTACAACACCGCCAGCGGCGCCCAGACCGCCGACAACCAGCGTCTCGGGCTTTCCTACGACCGCAACATCACCCGCGATTTCTTCGTCCGTCCGATCGGCGGGCAGTATTACCACGACCCGCTGGCCAACATCCAGAACCAGGCGACCGTCTCCGCTGGGGCGGGATATTACATATTCAATCAGCCTCACCTGGAGTGGGGATTTTTCGGCGGACCCGCCTACCAGTACACCCGATTCGTCAACACCGAGGCGGGCCACCCGGACGAGAATTCCACCGCCGCCGGCGTGTTTCAGATGCATTTTTACAAGAAACTCGCGCCGCGCCTGAAGTTCAACCTCGACTGGCAGGGCATCCTCACCCCGCCCGAGGCAGGCCTCTTCACCCAGCACACTGTCGGCACGGTTGAGTTCAAGATCACCCACCTGCTCGACCTGGATGTCTCCCTGATCTGGGACCGCACCGAACAGCCCCAGCCCAACTCCTCCGGCCACGTCCCCAAGCGCGATGACTTTCAGACCGTCGTGTCGCTCGGCATCAGCTTCTAAAGTCTTTCGCCTGTGTTCCGCCGAAAGCCCAACCGCATTGTCCATCCCTTTCTCAACCTTCGTCCTCGCCCTACAACATCCGCGCAGGTGGCGACTAGAATCCGTGGGCTCGTCCGATTCGGCCGCGTCTGGTTGAATAACGGAAAACCGATCAAGGAGATGGTCGTGCAAAGATTGAAGATTCTGCTGGGTTTGTGTGTCCTTTCTGCCGCGGCTCAAGTCTGCCGCGCCGAAGAGTGGCCCAAGTGGCTTGGGCCCAATGGCGACGGCATCAGCCACGAATCCATCGCCGCCTCCTGGCCCGCCGACGGACCCAAAAAGCTCTGGGAACAGAAGGTCGGCGTCGGCTATGCCAGCCCGATCGCCCTCGATGGCAAGGTCTACCTCTTCAACCAGGTCGGCGCGCAGGACATGCTCACTGCCTTCGACGCCGAGTCCGGCAGAATCGTCTGGTCCCAGGGTTATGACGGCACCGTGAGGGCCGATCCCAGCGGCCCGCAGGACACCAATCCCGACAGTGGCTTTGCCGTCGTCCTCGCTACGCCGACCATCGACAACGCAAAGATCTACACCTACGGCGCCGGCGGCGATCTCACTTGCCGGAAGATCGAAGACGGTTCCCAGATCTGGCGCATCAACGTCCTCAAGGAGCTCAACGAGCGCATCCTGCACTGGGCCGAGGCGTCCACCCCGCTGGTCACCGAAAAACTCGTCTACGTGCAGGGCGGCCGCGGCGGGCCCACCGCCGTCGCCGTCGACAAGGAAACCGGCAAGATCGTCTGGAAGTCGCAAGCCAATACCAGCGGCGGGTACGCCGCCCCCATCATCGCCGACGTCCAGGGCGCCAAGCAGCTCATCATCTTCGGCAACGAAAACCTGTACGGCATGAATCCGGAAACCGGCAAGACCCTCTGGTCGATCCCCTTCGTGAATCACGCGCAGGTCAACGCGGCCACGCCGATCTACCACGACGGCCGCCTGTTCATCGCCTGCGACTACGCCC
>Ga0210396_10001605_pt1 | contig 24167 bp, 22 predicted proteins | sample IncBWH17OmetaG_FD_155466 | JGI IMG/M metagenome (GOLD analysis project Ga0210396, IMG submission 155466) | Forest soil microbial communities from Barre Woods Harvard Forest LTER site, Petersham, Massachusetts, United States - Inc-BW-H-17-O ... | reverse complement strand
TATGAGCGCAAATGCAACTACGTCTGAGCCGCAAAATCTGCGGCGGGAACACAACATCGTATCACAAGAGGAGTGGATTGCGGCCCGCAAGGAGCTGTTGAAAAAGGAGAAGGAATCCGTTCGGCTCCTGGACCGGTTGAGCGCCGAACGGCGCCAACTGCCCTGGGTAAAGGTCGACAAGAACTACGCTTTCGACGCCCCTGGCGGCAAGGTGGCGCTGGCGGAACTCTTCGCCGGGCGCAGCCAGTTGGTGGTCTACCACTTCATGTTCGGACCGGATTGGCAGGAGGGCTGCCCAAGCTGCTCGTTCGTGTCCGACCATTTCGACGGCGCGCTCGCCCACCTGGCAGCTCGCGACGTCACGATGGTGGCAATCTCACGCGCGCCGCTGGCCAAAATAGAGGCGTTCAAGAAGCGTATGGGCTGGCGCTTCCAGTGGGTGTCGTCCTACGGCGGCGATTTCAACGCTGACTCCCACGTATCGTTCACCGAGGAGGAGATCGCGCAGGGCAAGGTCAATTACAACTACACGATGCAGGAGTTCCCCAGCGCGGAGGCGCCGGGTCTGAGCGTCTTCTACAAGGACGCCGACGGCGTCGTCTTCCATACGTACTCCACTTATGGGCGAGGCGTCGAGCTACTCATGGGCACCTACAGGATCCTTGACTTGGTGCCCAAGGGCCGCGACGAAGACCACCTGGGCTTCGCCATGGAATGGGTACGGCACCATGATCGCTATGGCACCAACGAGTTTGCCGATGCGGATAAACCCTATTGGCCCGAGACGGCGTCGCCGTCGTCCGCGACCTGCGACTGTGGATCGGGAAACAAATAGTATATGAACAAAATAACCACGCCCTTTTCCGGCGGATGCGCTTGCGGCGAGATTCGCTACGAATGCACTGCCGAACCGTTGATGATGGTGCACTGTCACTGCCGCGATTGCCAGCGATCCAGCGGGGGCCCGTTCTCTTCTTTCGTCATCGTGCCGGCCGCAGCTTTCAAGCTCCGGCAAGGCACATTGCGCTTCCACGCCTCTCCCAGTGAGATGGGTGGCCGGACCCATCGGGGTTTCTGCTCGGAATGCGGCTCGCCGATCCAGGGCAAGCCCGACGCCATCCCACATATCGTCGCGATCAGAACGGCAAGCTTGGATGATCCGAGTTGGTTCGATCTGCAAATGGATGTCTGGACCTCAGACGCGCACCCCTGGGACCAAATGAAACCCACCCTGCCAAAGTTCGAAAAGTATCCTGCCTCCTAAAAAGTTGCATCGACGGCCTTCGGGCTTCTAACAACCAAACTATAGTCCGTTTTAGACATCAGATAAGCCAAATGCGCTCCGAATCCGACCGAAAAGGAATAGGGTATTTATTAGGCAGAGATACAATCTCCCGTTGTCTAAAATAATGCGCACCAGCACAACGTTGAGCGATTGCGGGGGTTCATGGACCGGGGGCTTTTTTCGAATTCTTAAAGGGTTGAGTAAAATCCGAATTGTACAGCCCGGTGCCGGCGTTCATCAACAACGGGGGGGGGGCGGGAGCCGGAGTGGGGGTGGGGGGATGGCTCTCGACCTGTTGATGTGAGGGCGCGGTTGATCGCGCTTTGGCATCAGAGTTTGCGGCGTGAATAATCTCAGGGTGGGATATGGATGACCGAAGTTTAACCCTGGCGATCTTGGTACGGGATGCGTGCGCAGAAGCTGGCCGCTGTGCCGGAGACGATGAAGTCGCGTTTGCCGGCACGTCGGGGCGATTTATTTCGGGAGTTAATTCTTTGTCAATGCTCGGTACATGTCCAGTAGTGACGTCGCCGGTACTCTTTTCGTTCGAACCCACAACGCTGGAGACTGAAGGCGTATCGAGTCCGGGTTTTGTTCTTCCTGCCTCATCGTCTTCCTTAGTCCAAATAGCGAGCATCTTCCCGTCGTCGGTCAAAGAGGCGTAGTAGCTCTCCACGCCATCTTTGGTGCCGTTTGCCCGATAAGAGTTATCAGCCTCATTCTTGTAGGCATCGCCCCAGATCGCATCCGGCGCGTTAGCCCTTAGAAGATCCTTTGCCCTTTCCCAATCCAACACGGAACCGCCGCGGCAGATGTACAGGATGCGCGAGACTTGCGTGTCACGAAAGAAAGCAACAATGATGTAGTCATCCCCCGTGAATACGTATCCTGTCCGTCGCGCAATCTGTTCCAGATCTAAAACCGGTTTGCCATATTGCTGCTTAAATTGCGCGAGCGTCCAGCCAAGGTCGGCCTGGGAATGACTGGCGGTCAAGATCAGGATGAGGGCGACCATTAATAACCGAATGGTTTTTCGGGCCACCACCAGCGTCAGGCTTTCTTGGACGATAAATGTGGTCCCGAGTCGGTTGCTCGGGACAGCGAAGACTAAGCCGGGCACCTGTACATTTTGGCCTAAGTGCAAAAAGGCTTCGGAATCACTGATCACTGGCAGGTCGTCAGCATGCATTGCAATCATGGAGAACAGCAGACCGAGAATACTGCATATAACCTCGATTTCTGATGCGCATGCAGTAGACAAAAAGATTTTGTCCGATCATTTAGATTATCTGTATTTTTCAGCGTCCTCATGGTTTGCGGATAATTTGTTTTACTAAAAAGATCTTCGCTGCCGCTCGATTTTTCGGCTTGATAAAACGATACCTGAAGTTCGCGGATCGAGCCCAAGAAGATGGACGGGTCCAACACCGGAGGTGTTCATTCTGGCGTCAAAGAGTGGCGAATTTCGGTGCAAAAAATTCGCGGTTCTGCCGTCAAAGGAGTTACGACTGAGGGGAACGGCTCGCTATTCGACCGGGGTAACGATCTCCGATCTTACGCCCATGCAGGGCGTACCCCTTTTACTGAATGTCCCCGGCGTTGAAACGCCGGGCTGAGTCCTAAAGCCCCTGCGGGGCAAAGATCATCCCAAACTGCCGTTAATCCCGATCTCCTCAGCTGTCTCACTCGAGGACGAAGACGAGGAGGACGATTGGGGAGGGCTATAATGACGATTTGGGGAGAGGGAGGGGGTGTATTCGATTATTGAAAGAATGGGTAAATATCTCTGGCCTAAGGTATATCCAGCGTGGCATATGCCTGTTGACGCACCCCGGGATGCGTTGCAAGGCGAGCCATGAGATGGTCTTTTAAAGTTGCGCGGATTGGCGGGATTGAGGTCCGGATACACGTCACCTTCTTCTTGTTGCTCGCGGTTTTCGCTTCATTCTATGGCGCAGAAGCCGGGATTTCCGAGACTCTGAATGCCGTTATCTTTTTCCTACTGATATTCCTTTGTGTGTTGTTGCACGAGTTCGGTCACGCCTTCGCTGCGAAGGCTTTCGGGATACGAACTGTGGACATTACTTTGCTGCCGATCGGCGGCGTCGCGCGGATGGAACGGATGCCAGAAAAGCCCGTCCAAGAATTGATTGTCGCGATCGCTGGTCCGCTCGTGAACGTGGTCATTGCGGGCCCCTTGCTGTTGGTGTTGGGTGTGACCGGAACGCTCGATTTTGGTGAGTTAGTGGATCCGACGAGGATCGATGCATTACCGGCGTTGCTATCCATCAACGCCATGATGGTGTTTTTTAACCTGATTCCGGCATTTCCATTGGACGGGGGCCGGGTCCTCCGTGCGCTACTTGCCATGAGGTTGAGTTACGAGCGCGCGACCCAGATTGCGGCAACTGTTGGTCAAGCGCTGGCTCTGCTGATGGGTGTTTGGGCATTCAGCAAGGGACCGCCTTCGCTGGCGCTCATCGCGATCTTCATTTATGTGGGCGCAGAAAGTGAGTCGTCCTTCGTGCAAATGCGCCACGCGACATCGGGTATTCCGGTCTCGAGCGCGATGATGACTCGATTTGATACCTTGAATCACCGGGCGACCCTGGATCAGGCGGTCGACTTCCTGCTCGGCAGTTCTCAGCACGAATTTCCCGTGCTGGACGATAACGGAGGTTTTGCCGGTCTGCTGACGAAGCATGATCTGTTGGTGGCATTGCGGAAAGCAGGTCCCGATACGCCGGTCAGCGGGGTCATGATTACCGGGCTCCCGACGCTGGTGCCGCACATGAGTCTCGAGCACGCGTTTTCGAAAATCAGGGAAGCGAACGTCTCGGCCTTGCCAGTGGTGGACATCGGCGGCCAATTGATTGGTCTGTTCACGACAGAAAATGTCAGTGAATTGATCATGGTCCAAAGCGCGCTCGCCAAAAAAGCGCGTCGCTTCAAAGGGTAGGCGCGTGGTCCTACCGGTTTTTGGCGACGGAGACGCCACTCAGGTTTTCAAACACCTTCACGACGGCGGCATCATCTTGGGCTCCCAGGCCGGAGGCGGCTGCCGCGAGAAAGAGCTGATGCGCAATTGCTGCCATCGGCAGAGGGAACCGGAGTTCGTGAGCGACGTCGAGGACGATCCCGAGATCTTTGACAAATATGTTCACGGCGCTCAGCGGAGTGAAGTCTCCTTGCAACATGTGCGGAACACGATTGTTAAACATCCACGAAGAGCCGGCGCTGTGCGAAATCACGTCAAAAAGAACCTGCGGATCCGCACCGGCACGGGTACCAAAGGCCATTGCTTCGGCCGCCAGTGCGATATGAGAGCCGGCCAGCAACTGGTTCACCGTTTTGACGATCGAACCGAGGCCGGGTTCCGTGCCAATCCGATAAATTTTCGCGGCCATCGCCTGCAGAACCGGTTCCCCGATTTCGAATGCTTCATCGCTACCGGAAGCCATAATCGACAGTCCGCCTGATTCGGCGCCGATCACCCCGCCACTCACCGGGGCGTCAATGAAGAGGTGGCCTGATTCGCCGAGGCGCTTCCCCAGGTCACGACTAAACGCGGGAGAAACAGTGCTCGTAGCGATGACGACCGACTTAGGGCGGAGATTCTTCATTGCCCCATTCCCGCCGAATAGAACTGATTCGATTTGTTCGGCGTTGACGACCATGGCAACAAAGACGTCAGCGTCGGTCGCAGCGGCCGCCGGCGAATCGCACCATTCACCGCCTGCGGCGGTCCACCGCTCTTTGACCTCCGCTCGAGCATCAAGTGCGGCAACGTGAAATCCTTTTTTCAGCAACTGAGTCGCCATCCCCATCCCCATGGCGCCAAGCCCAACGAATCCAACTTTTTTTGCTTTAGGCATAAGACGTTTTAGGAAGCCAACCCAGACCTTCTTCGGTTCGTCCTTTCGGACGATATTCGCACCCGATCCATCCGTCGTAATGAAGTGCGTCGACCAGATTGAACAGATACGGAAAATTCACTTCGCCTAGGTCCGGTTCGGCTCGGTCCGGAACTCCAGCCAGTTGGAAGTGCCCAATTTTCGGAAAAAATTTCTCCGTTCGACGCGCTAAATCGCCACCCATGATCTGAGCGTGATACCAATCGAATTGAATTTTAAGTGCAGGATGGGAGAGTTCCTGGAGGATGCCATCCGCCTGTTCGACGGTGGTAAGAAAGTATCCTGGGAAATCCCTGGTATTGATCGGCTCGATCAAGATAGAAAGACCGGCGTTTCCGACCTTTTGCAACGCGTATTCAAGGTTAGTCAAAAACGTTCGGTGCGCCTCGGTTTGGTCCCAATCCCTGGTGATGCCTGACATGACATGGATTCGCGGGCAATCGAGAGCTTCCGCGTAGTCCAGCGCCTTGCCAAACGCCTCTCGAAAGTCTTTTTCTCGTCCTGGTAGCGCTGCCAGGCCCCGTTCGCCGGCACTAAAATTACCCGGAGGCGCGTTGATCAGGACCAACTCCTGGCCGTTCGATCGAAGCGCCGAGCGGATGTCCGACGCCGGTTGATCGTACGGAAACAAGATTTCGATCGCCGTGAACCCGGCACTCGCGGCCGGAGCAAAACGATCTAAGAGCGGCTTTTCCTGAAAGAGCCAGGAAAGGTTGGCATTGAATCTAGGCATTGTGCAGTTGTCGGTCGTCCGTTGGTAGTGGTGAGAGCCAATGCGGCTCGGACGGTACGTTAGCGTACCGTCTCCTGAATCCCTTGGGTTTGGTTACGATTCCCACTGTGCGCCAAATGTCTCGCATAGCTCTTGTATCTGTGACTCGTCCAGCGTTCGGATTTTTTGGTTGTGCAGGAGAAGCATTAGTTTGGATGTTTCCTCGAGCTCTTCCATGGCGTACATCGCGGCATCCAGGTCGTTGCCCGAAACTACCGGTCCATGGTTGGCTAGAAGGACAGCGGCATGTTTGTCCGCGTGCTTTGCGATCTCGTTCGCCAGAGCTTTGTCGCCAGGCCGAAAATAAGGAATGAGAGGCAGTGTTCCAACCCGCATGACGAAATAGGGTGTGATTGGCGGGATGCAACTTGCCGGGTTAAGTCCATCCAGGCAGGAAATTGCGGCGGCGTAACTGCTGTGGAGATGGACGATTGCGCCGCTCTGCCGACGTTTCTGGTACATCGCCAGATGGAGGAAGTATTCCTTGCTGGGCTTGGCCCCGGAGATAAGGCTTCCGTCCCAATTCAACTTCGAGAGATCAGCCGGATCCAGCTCTCCCAGACATGAATTTGTAGGAGTCAGCAACCACCCATCTTCCAGGCGAGCGCTAATGTTGCCGCTGCTCCCGGGGCTCAATCCACGCCTGTACAGGCTGCGTCCGACCTGGACGATGCGTTCTCGAAGTTTTAGTTCGACGCTCATTTCGGCGGCCCAAGATGTCGCCAGGCGTTCACAAAAAACTCTTCAGATCCGAAGTTTCCTGATTTCAGGGCGAGAGAAATCTCTCGGCTTCGACCAGAAGCCAGGGTCCAGGGCACACCCGGATCGATTTCCGGCCCGATGCGCAAGAGATCCAGAGCAAGCTTCGTGACAACCGCTCCGGAAGTTTCGCCACCAGCGACGATCAATTGTAAAATATCGTCATCGACAAAATTCACGGCGATCGCTGCGAGAAATCTCTCGCACAGATCTCCAGCGCGATCGACGCCCAAGGTTTTCTGGTTCGACGCTATTTCGTCCGGAGATCCACTAGTGTAGACGAGCAAAGGATTCGGATCTGAGCGATGCTGTTTTGCCCAGTTCAGCACTCTATCAAGCGTGATCTCGAATTGGGCGGCGAGCTCCTCTGGTGCGACCCTGAAGTGGGGGTAAATTTTCTTTGCCACTTCAATCTGCTTGAGAGTCATGCGTGAACAACTTCCGGCCAGGATCGCTCTCCTGCCAGATGGCGTGATCGATTTGGCGGCCCGTCCCGGTAGCAAGCCGAAGTTTTTGCCCAATCCCAGGGCTAGACCGGAACCACCGGTAACCAACTTTAAGTCTTTTGCCGCTTCGGCCAAAACAACCAGATCTTCGTTCGAAGTCGCGTCCGTGATGGCCACCGTCGCAGATTGAGTGGCGAGCGTGGCAAACGCCTGCGAAACCGCTTGCTCGCCTTGCCGAACCAAATCGAGGCGGATTAAATCGACCGCTAAACTCGTCTGGGCTGCCAAAACCCGAACGATGTTCGGATCCGTCATTGGGGTGAGCGGATGATGCTGCATGCCGCTCTCGTTCAAGAGTTGGTCGTGAACGAAAAGATGGCCGCGATAGACGGTCCGCCCGTTGTCCGGAAACGCCGGACAGGCGATTGTCAGGGAGGTGCCGAGTTCCCGCATGAGGACCTCGGTGACCGGGCCGATATTTCCCCGAGGTGTCGAGTCGAACGTCGAACAATACTTGAAATAGAACTGACGGCAGCCGATGGATTCCAACCAAAGGAGTGCCTCTTTGGATTCGCGTACGGCTTGCTCAACGGGAGAGGTACGCGTCTTGAGTGCGACGACGACGGCATCGATTTTTTCCAACTGCGCAACTGTTTTGGGAATACCGATCGTTTGAACGGTTCGAAAACCGCTTTTCACCAGATTGTTGGCCAAATCGGTTCCGCCGGTGAAATCATCTGCGATGCAGCCTAAAAAAGGCATGGGCTTGTTTTGGGTGACAATGATCACCTTAACCGCCAATGTCCTTTCTTGAAAAGGTTCTCGTGCAGATTTCTTTCAATTTCTCTTTGTCGTTGAAAAAGAGGCAAACGGGACTGGCATTTCGCGATGGTCCTTCGAGAGGGTTACCAATTGCTTGGAGATGGCAAGGCCTAAGCCGGTGCCACCGTATTTGCGGGTCGTGGAACCATCGGCCTGGCTAAAAGCTTGAAAAAAGGCGCTCCTGGGCCTCGAGCGGAATGCCAATGCCAATGCCGCTGTCTTTCACCTCGAATTAACCTTTGCCTGGGTCTCGGTTTCACTCTCTTTGGAAACCCGAACAACCACCTCTCCTTAGGATTCGCGGGGACCGAGCTTTGCCCGCCCCTGCTCGACGGAAACCGGTTTGTTGGGGTCGCCCACCCATGTGACCGTCCGGATCACCTCCGGGCGAAACCAAAGCGCATAGCAGCCGTGTTCAGGCAGGATCTGTACAGCCAGCAAACCGCTGGCTATCGACTTCCATTCGCGAGCTGGCGAGTAAAGCAGAGGCAGCGTGTGCGTCGCAAACAGAGGTTCGCACGAGTTTGCGAGGAGCCAGTCCCGGAGTTTCATGAGGACCGCGCTACTCGGAACGCTGTGCCTCTCCACCAATTCGCGCTCTGGTCATTCCGAATTCCGCCATGTCCACACCGTCGTTCCAGAACATCCACTTCATGCTGTTCAAGTTTGCCCAGCGAGCCGCGAGGCGTTCCTGGAAATCATCCCCATAGGGGAGATACAGGAATTCTTTTTCGATTCGCGCGATCCGTCGCGCAACATGGATTCTTCTTAGTCTCTTTGTAGGCGATATCGCTGAGCGTATTCGAGAAATACTCCAGCGGTTCTTTTGTATATCTCAAATCCATTGAGCGCAGATAGCACGGATGGATGGGACCGGGGTACGGGGCGCACGCCGGGAGGTCACCGAGGACGAACGATCTAGAATCGTTTATAGGTGCGTTGCTCAGTTCGCCGTTGATTGGCGCACAGAGCGCGTGCGGCGAACGGACGGAATCGTTAACTAACTCGCCTGCTCCCGAAGGTCAGCGTTATGGCGACGCGGGGTACGCGCTCATGCATTTGATAAACATGGCTTTGAAGCGGCTCACATCTATTGCGTCTACCACGCGAACCTTACATTTATTGGTGTGCGGGACGTGTTGATCGTCCCACCAGGCATGGACACGACCATAGTCCATGTTGTGGTCGATATCCACATCGAGGTAGATGTCCTCGGATTTCGTTATGACCAGCGGATCGATGAGTACTGCTGCCGCCAATTCGTCCCATAACGGGAAGTTATTATTATCGTCGAGGTCTACTTGCGAATATTCGAGCACGTATTTTGCAATTGGCGAGTTTGTCGCCCTGAGTTTCTTTACCACTTCCTCACTTAGGATGGCTTGCGCTTTTGTGTTCGGGCTCGACGTCACCTCGCCTACCGAGGTGATACTGGGCCACGGAGCAGTGAGGACAATATGAGCGGCCTCTGGGTCGAAGCGGATGTTAAAATCAGGCGGTTGAAGGTTCACCAGAGCGCCCATGAATACCAGTTCCTTGACGAGTTTTGGGAATTCAGGGTCCAGACGTAAAGTAATAGCTAGGTTCGTGAGCGGGCCACCGGCGAAGATTGATACCTCGTGGGGGTGAGCGTGCACCTGCTGGATCATAAAGATAGGTGCGAAACTGTCTGCTGGCCGGCCCGCTGGCATGCCTTCCGGGAGCAACGGGATCTTATCAGGAGCCATCCGAGAATTAAATGCCCCCTTATATCCGACCGATCCATACAGCATTTCCCAGGCCTCGGTTTCCTCCTGGCTATTTACCAGGGGGAGGACCGCCCCGGGAACGACGGGTATATCTTTGAATCCGGCGATTTCGAGCAACTTTAATGTATGGGCGACTTCTTCGTCTCTCCACCCATCGCCAGTCACGACGGTAAAGCCAAGCACCTTGACCTCGGAACTTTCCAAAAACATCAACGCAGCTCGTAGATTCGAGAGGGTGTTCGGAGGGCCATTAAAGTCGTTGTCCACAATGACCAGTTGCGGTTCGGCTGCGCGGGCGAGGGAGAACAGAAACAAGCTCGCTAGAAGATAGACGTACGACTGGATGGTATTTGAATTTCGCATAGGATCTAAACTTCGACGCTGCCCTAAAGCACCAATGAAATCTCATTAACGAGCGACTTCAGCGTCGGTCGAGTGCCAGAAGGTTGAATACTTTGTGATTTCGGATCACGAAATTCATACCGGGAATCGTCTTTCCGCGTGCTCCAATACTGCATGCGCATGAGCGCCGCCGGCGGGGGTGTTGACGTCCGACAGACCGTAGCTTGCCGTTGCACCTAAGCTTCTTTCGGCTGGTTCATTGCAGTCTTGAAAGTCAAAACTGTGGGCATTTTAGGCTGTCTTGCCGGATTCCCGATTGAACGTCAAGCGTGAGATTAGCAAAAGGAAACGTGTCAGCCGGGCAGCAGCAAGGCGATTCGCAAAGGGTGTTCATCCCCATAGGGGAGATACAGGAATTCCTTTTCGATTCGCGCGATCCGTCGCGTAACATGGAACCAATCCAGACGATGCTCCTTTAAGTGGCGCCGACGATGGCAGCGGGGACACGGCCGCACACCTTCGCAGTACCGTTGTAGTTGTTCGCTGACCACAATCTTTTCAGGGCATGCAAAGCCGGAGGCTTCGCTTACTGTTGGATGCATGGTACTACAGGAAACGATCCGCACCGAACGGCTGATCCTGAGGCCGTTTGCACTCACGGACGCCCCGGAGGTCAAGGCGCTCGCCAAAGATCGGAGGATTTACGAGACGACCCTGTGTGTCCCCTATGCGTACGAAGATGGGATCGCGGAGTCCTGGATTTCGACGCACCAAAGATGTTTCTACGAAGGGCTCGGCGTTGTCTTCGCGATTTGTCTGCCAAGCGGTCCATTGCTCGGGGCTGTGTCGTTGAGCAGGGATGGTCTGTTCAATCGCGCAGAGCTCGGTTATTGGATCGGAATAAGGTATTGGAATCGCGGTTATTGTACTGAGGCGGCAAAAACCATCGTCGAATACGGCTTTGGAGTTCTCACCTATCACAAAATTTCCGCGAGGCATTTTATCGGGAATCATGCATCAAGGCGAGTGTTGGAAAAAGTCGGGATGACTCGCGAAGGAGTTCTCCAGGACGACGTGATGACAGATGGAAGATATATCACGGTGGAACTCTACGGAATGGTGAATCCAAGCCGGTGATCAGTTGGGCGTCTCCGAGGATGGTTCACGCACGCGGTGTTTCGGGTGCGAACCCGTGGCGGAGAGTGTTTTCCGTGACAACGCGCGGAAACATAAAATTGAGTAAGTAGTCTGTCCCACCGGCTTTCGTTCCTCCCCCGGACATTTTAAATCCGCCAAAGGGATGGCGCCCGACAATTGCCCCTGTGATAGAGCGATTAATGTAGAGATTTCCGACCAGAAATTCCGAGCGCACGCGTTCGATGTTTTGCGGGCTGCGCGAGTAAATACCCCCTGTGAGAGCGAACGGCGTGTTATTGGCAATGTGGATGGCCGCCGGAAGATCTTTCGCAGTGAGCACGGCGAGAACCGGCCCAAAGATTTCTTCCTGCGCCAAACGCGCGGCCGGATTGACGGCGGTAAAGATCGCTGGCGCAATGTAATATCCTTCCAGTCCGGCCGGCAATTGAACCTGTAACTCGAGATGATGTTCGCGCTTGGCCAGTTCGATGTACCCCTGAACCTTCTCCAAGGAGTGGTGATCGATCACGGGACCGATGTCGGTATTTGGGTGTTCGGGCAGCCCGATCTTGAGCGCTGCGACTGCCTCCGTTAAGCGCGGAATCAACCGTTTGTGGACATCGCCCACCGTAATCAGCCGCGATAGTGCCGAGCATTTTTGACCCTGGAAACTAAAAGTCGACTCGATAATACCGAGGACAGCTTCATCGAGATCGGCGTCGGTATCGATGATCATGGCGTTTTTCCCGCCCATTTCGCAGATCACCTTTCTCAAGTTCCGTTGCTGCCGGTGAGTGACGGCGGCCGTGCCCCAGATGAGGGTTCCGACTTCGCGTGACCCGGTGAACGCAATCAGGTCGACGTCCGGATGAGCGACCAGGAGTGACCCAACAATTTCGCCAGTTCCACAAACCAGATTGGCCACGCCGTCGGGCAATCCAGCTTCCCGGAGAAGATTCATGAAGATTGCGCCGACGACAGAAGACTGTTCAGCGGGCTTGATAACGACGGTATTTCCCGTGACGAGAGCGGCAACCGTCATTCCGCAGAGAATGGCAAGGGGAAAATTCCAAGGAGCGATGATGGCGGCGACCCCACGCGGCACATAATTTTCGATGCTGACTTCCCCGGGAACATCTTGAGTCAAGCGGCCGATGCCAAGGCGGCGCATCTCTTGAGCATAGAACGTGCAGAAATCAATCGCTTCCACGACATCGGCGTCGGCCTCCGACCACGTTTTGCCCACCTCAAAGACCTCCCATGCGGCAAGTTCATAACGCGCCGCCCGCAGCTTGTCAGCAACCCGTTCAAGCAATTTGCTCCGGGATTCGGCGGAGGTTCTGCTCCAATTGGAAAAGGCGTTCCTGGCGGCAGCCACGGCACGCGCGACATCTTCGGTAGAACCGAGGGTGACATGCCCTATCACCTGTCCCGGTTGAGCCGGATTGATCGACGCCAGTTGTCTCGTTCCAATGAATTCCTTGCCGGCGATCAGCAGCGGATACGCCTGTCCCAACTTTCCGCGGACCACATCGAGGGCTCGGCCCATTCTGTTTCGTGCGGAGGCGACAGCAAAATCGGAAGGCGGTTCATTCTGGAAGTGAGGCTCCTTTTGCAGCGGAGCGCCTTCAACTTTCACGGGAGACTCACCGTCCGCGGATTCGAAGCTTTTCGGTGTGCCCTCCTTATTACCTGGAATCTGCAGAACCGGGTCGGTCAACAACTCATTGATTGATCTGTTTCCGCTGAACCTCGCCCTTAAAAATCCTTCATTGGAAGTATTCTCGAGCAGTCGTCGGACCAGATAAGCCATTCCCGGAACGAGTTCTCCGACCGGGCAATACTCGCGGACCCGATACCCGAGTTTGACAAGGGCGCGCCTGATCGGAGTTGCCATTCCGTACAGCATTTGCAATTCAAATTCGCCGGGAAGAACGCCAAGTTTACGCGCATACGTCACTGCGTGGGCAATAGTGCGCACATTGTGCGACGCAAAAGCCGGGTAAACGATCGTGCGATTCTCCAGCAGCAGCCTGGTAATCCGCTCATAGTTCGCGTCGGTCTCCGATTTCGACAGGTAGACCGGAACTCCCCAGGCCTTTTGTGCGGCGACCACTTTCTCAAAATCCCAATAGGCGCCTTTGACCAGCCGGATCGTGAATTGGCGGCCGTCGCGGCGACCCCAATTCAACATTTTTTCTGTGTCGGCGTAGGAGTCACGCAAATAGGCCTGAATGACGAAGCCGTGGTGAGGCGACTTTGGCAGGTCCGGTTCACTCGAAAGCTTCTTAAAAAGATCCAGGGTGAGTTCTTTCAACCCGTAATGTTCCATGTCGAGGTTGATCGACGCACCCAGTTGGCCTGCGCGAGTTGCGATGCGCTTCAGGCGCTTCATGATGGTTTCGATACTGGCCTGGGGATCGGACGCTTGAACCCGGGCGCACAGAGCGGAAATTTTGACAGAGACGTTGACAAAAGGCGGTTCACCCCCGGTCAGCGGACCCTCCACTTGCCAAGAGCGCGTGCCTTCGGCCAGGAAATCAAGAAGGTCAGTGTATTTGGCCGCAAATTCATCCGCTTCCCGCTCGCTTACGACCGCTTCACCCAGGATATCCACGGTGAAACGAGCGCCTGCTCCCCAGAGTCGCCGAAGGTTGGGAAACGCGGATTTTCCGTCCCGGCCGCAGATGAAAATACTCGCCATCGCCAGCACATTTTGACGGATCAGATGTGCGGGCATCGCTGGAAGCAACCGGCCGAAGGCGAGAGCGCCGCGGAGAACGCCGGACGCCGGCGTCTTAACGCTGCTTAAATATTCCGCCATATGTTTCACGACGTCGCCCGACGAAGTCAGCGTCGGCAGGACATCGACGAATCTGAACATCTGGGTCTTGAACACTGGGTCCCGCATCGCCCAATCCATCAGGCGCCCATAGAAATCCTTGCCTCCGAAGAGGCTGGGAGCGCCCTGGTCTTTGTCGATAAGATCAAAGATTTCCCGGCCCAGTTGCTCAATTTCCGGTTGAATCGTCATTACTCGGAAGAAGGAGCCAACGGTTCAAGGAGTCAAGGAGCCAAGGAGCCAAGGAGCCAAGGAGCCAAGGAGCCAAGGAGCCAGGAGCACCCCACGGGCAAGGCGCGTGAAGATTTGGGAAGCAACCGGGGCTCGGCGGACCTCGACTTTTTCAGAAAGTCAGAAGAAAGAGACCCGTTTATTCTCTCCCCAAATTTTGCCGCTGACCTCCCGCTACTCCTGGCTCCTTGGCTGCTTGGCTGCTTGGCTCCTTGCCCCTAGCCAGCCTCGCAGAATTTCGAGGCCCGGCGGAATCATGGAGACCACGACGATCGCAAGAATGACGAGGGAGAAATTTTTTTGTACGAACGGGATATTCCCGAAAAAGTGCCCGAGTAAGACGATGCCGAAGACCCAAATGAAGGCCCCGACAACGTTGTAGGCGAAGAATTTCCGATAACTCATCGAACCCATGCCAGCCACGAATGGAGCGAAGGTGCGAATCAACGGAACGAATCGGGAAAGCATGATCGTTTTGGCCCCGTGGCGTTCGTAAAAGGCGTGCGTCTGCTCCAGATGTTTCCGATTGAAAATCCGACTTTGTGGATTGCTGAACAGCTTCTGACCGATTTTGTTCCCGATCCAGTAATTTACGGTATGGCCGAGAATGCCGGCGAGCGTGAGCAGGACAAGAATGATCAGCAGATTCAACGGACCGTTTTGGGCGGTCAAAGTTCCAACCGTAAACAAAAGCGCATCTCCAGGTAGAAACGGCATGACCACCAACCCGGTTTCGGAAAAGATGATCAGGAAGAGCAGAGCGTAGATCCAGGATCCGTACGAGTCGGCCACTTGGCCGAGATACAAATTCAAGTGCAGGATAATATTGAGAAACTTTGCTAGCCAATCCATAGGGCGAAACGGCAGATGAATCGGCCAGAGGGAGAATCTCTGCAACTGAAATCAAGAAAAGTGTTCCTAGAAATAATTTAAACGTTCTGAGGCGCAACCGAGTCTATACCTTGGAACGAACAAGTGTTTTGGGAAGAATGGCCCGTGAGGGCGGCGACTTAAGCCCTCACTGAGAGCAAGAGGGGAAATACTTGAAAGGTTTAATTTATGAAGAGACGAAAACTGGTAAATAGGCCGTTGTGCCTGGGAGATCTCATTTTAGCAGTCAGTTCCTACTCGGATTCACAGGAGGAGACTGCCGCAGCGGTGGCTGATCTTCTTGCTTCCGGGCAGGTCACACTGATGAATAACGGCCGCCAGGTCAGAGCGCGGGTTCGGTGATATTCACGCGGAAATTCGTTGAGAAAATGCTTTTCAAGCAATCCGTGCACTTTAACGTCAGTGGGTGATTTCACGATATTCCCGACCCCGGATGCGGGAGATCTGGGATGATTCCTGCAAGTTTTCGATTTGGCTGGAAATTGAGACCTTGGCGGCTGAAGCCATGGCTCAGCTTGGGCTGATCCCAGAAGCGGACGCGAAAGCGATCCGTGCTCGGGGTGAATTCTCGGTTTCCGAGATTCTCGAAATCGAGAAACGAACCAATCACGACGTGATTGCATTCCTGGAGAATGTCGCGTCTTACATCGGACCTGAAGCCAGGTGGATGCACCAGGGTCTGACATCATCGGACGTTCTGGACACAGCACTGGCCGTCCAACTTGTCCGATCGTGTGACATTCTTCTGGAAGATGTCGCCAAACTCAGGGAGGTAGTTGGCCAGACAGCGCGCCGGTATAAGGCAACGCCGATGATCGGCCGGAGCCATGGCATTCATGCGGAACCGATTACCTTCGGACTGAAGATGGCGCTGATGTACGATGAATTCGGCAGAGCCGAACGACGGCTCCGTGCCGCGCGCGAAGAAATCGCTGTTGGCAAGCTAAGTGGCGCCGTCGGGACTCACGCGCATCTCGACCCGAAAGTGGAGGCTATCGTCTGCGAGAAACTCGGGCTAAAAGCGGATCCGTTGTCGACACAGGTTGTGCAACGCGACAGGCACGCACAGTTTAGTGCCAATCTTGCGGTCATTGCGTCCAGCATCGATCGGTGGGCGACGGAGTTCAGGCATCTGCAACGCACTGAGGTGCTGGAACTGGAGGAGTATTTCAGCCCCGGGCAGAAGGGAAGTTCTGCCATGCCGCACAAGCGAAATCCCATTACCGGCGAAAGGCTGAGTGGGCTCGCACGCGTCATTCGTGGAAATGCGGTCGCGGCGTTGGAAAGCGTCGCGTTGTGGCATGAGCGGGACATCAGTCACAGCAGCGCCGAACGAATTATTTTTCCGGACAGCTGCATGCTAATGGATTACATGCTCGCGACGCTGACCGAACTGGTGGCGGGGCTTCAGGTTTACCCGCAAAGCATGCTGGAAAATCTGGGAATCACCAAAGGGCTTTATTTCAGCCAATCTATTCTGTTGGAGCTCACACGAAGGGGACTCGAACGCAAGACGGCGTACGAAGCCGTTCAGCGAGCAGCCATGGCGAGCTGGCAAAGCCAGAATGATTTTTTGACCGAACTCCGGAAGGTCTCAGAGATCACCTCGGTGATTCCGCCAGCCGAGCTGGAGAAACTTTGCTCGCTGGAACAACATTTCCGCTCCATCGATCAGACATTTCGGGATGTGGGGCTCTGAGAAAGGAGCCGAGCAGCCAAGGTGCCAAGGAGCCAAGGGAGTGTTGGAGGGATTATAATCGGGGTGGTGTCGGCCTTTTTTGCGGCGCCTCACCTCGACTCCGAGCCTCTGACTTCCTGTCTCCCATCTCCTGGCTCCTTGGCTCCTTGATTTTTGTACCACAGACTTGAGAAAAATCTCGACAGGTGTATCAACTGGGTGTCGGCAGAAGTGTCTGGATGGCGTGGGTGGCAACGTTGCTGTTTTCGAGGCTGAGGCAAGCATTCCAGGGGAAGATCGACTGGCACTGACGCTGACACTGGCAACTTCCCATGGAACGTGATAATCTGCGCGCTTATTGACCGGTATGTTTCGTCGTATTTTCCCGCTGATGCTTGTCCTGCCACTGTTAGTGGCAGGTTGTAAAAAAAGTTCGACTCTCGCAAAACTTGAGGACAAATCGTCTGGTGCGACTCCCGTTGCTTCGGTGGCGCAGGCAACGCCAACACCCACGCCGCCGCCCGCGATCGATCGCTCGGCCAAAATGATCGTGTTTTGCTATCACAGATTCGAAGACAATCCGCGTGACGCATTGGCCATCGCGCCCGCGGAATTTCGCGCCCAGATGAAACAACTGAAGGATGACGGCATCGCGGTTGTTCCAATGAAAGATTTTCTTGCCTGGCGACGGGGAGAAAAATCGATTCCTCCGAAGAGCGCCGTGATAACCATCGATGATGGTTATGTGTCCGGATTTGCGGTCGCGTGGCCGATCTTGAAGGAGTTCGGATACCCGTTCACCATGTTTATCTACACGAATTACGTGAGTGTCGGTGGCAAATCGATCACCTGGGCGCAGCTCGAACAGATGCGTGACGCCGGGGTGGATATTGAAAGCCACACGGTTTCGCATCATGACCTTCGTCACGCCCCCAAGGGCCAGGATTATACGGCCTGGCTGCACAACGAGATATACGGTTCGAAAGATATTCTCGAGCAAAAGCTCGGGATAAATATCGTGGCGTTTGCATTCCCCTACGGAACACACAATGAAGTGGTTCGCAAAATGGCGATGGAGGCCGGGTACCAAGCGCTGTTTACGGTGTACGGCCAGCATATGGGAATCGATGCTGCTGCCGACCAGCTTGGCCGGTATGCGGTGGAGTCGATGCACCCTGATGTCTTCAAGATGGCGGTTAACTTCGGTAACAATGACGGAGTCGATCCCGGCGTGGAAGCCGCCCAATTGGCCTCTGCCGCGATGGTGACTCAGCCGATGAACGAGGAGAAGATTCCGGACACCCGACCGGTCATCAAAGCGAATCTCGCTTCGATGGGTGAGGTAGAGCCCAGCTCTGTGGAGATGCGGGTCAGCGGATTTGGCCTTGTACCGGCCAGATACGACGCGAAAACGAAGCTGGTTTCTTACGAATTCACCCAGAATCTGGTTCCGAAAACATACACTGTTATTCTATCGGCGAAGGTTAAAGGCAGGAAAGTGGAGACACGGTGGAATTTCACGGTGGATCCATCCGCACCGGCTGCCGGCAAGCAGGCCGCTGCTCGAGGGGGATAAAAGTGTTTTCACAGCTGTCGGATAAGCTCCAGGACATCTTTAAGGACCTCCGGGGTCATGGCACCATCTCGGAGGCAAACATTAACGACGCTTTGCGGCAGGTTCGTCTGGCCTTGCTGGAAGCGGACGTACATTTTCAAGTCGCCAAAGACTTCATCGCGAAAGTAAAGAGTAAGGCGTTGGGTCAGGAAGTCTTGCGGTCGGTTACCCCAGGGCAGCAAATCGTAAAGATCTTTTATGACGAGCTGACGCAACTACTGGGCGGCGATAACGAACCACTCAATCTGAACAAGCCGGCTCGGATCATGATGGTCGGGCTGCATGGCGCAGGCAAGACCACCTCGGCGGCCAAACTCGCCCTTTATTTGAAGAAGCAGGGTAAGTCGCCCTTGCTGGTGGCGTGCGATCTGCAGCGGCCCGCCGCCATTGACCAGTTGGCGACCCTTGCCAAGGAGGTTGGTGTCCCTGTCTTTCGACCGGCGCCCGGTCAGCACGACGTGGTAAAGGCTGGTAAAGACTCACTGGACTGGGCCGAGACGCAGGGCGGCAACGTCCAGATTTTCGATACCGCCGGCCGTTTGGAGATCGATGAGACCCTGGTGAATGAATTGAAAATGCTCCGCGATGTTCTGCAGCCCCAGGAGATTCTTCTCGTGTGCGACGCTGCCACCGGGCAACAGGCGGTCAACGTTGCGACGCATTTTCATGCAGCTCTCGGACTGACTGGACTCGTTCTTACCAAGCTGGATGGCGATGCGCGCGGCGGAGCGGCGCTCTCGATGCGAGAGGTGACGAAACGGGCGATCAAATTTGCGGGGGTCGGCGAAAAGATCGATCAATTCGAGCCTTTTTATCCCGACCGTCTCGCCGGGCGCATTCTGGGGATGGGCGACGTGGTCAGCCTGGTCGAGCGAGCAGCCGAATCGATTGATGAGGAAGAAGCGGCCCGGCTCGAGAAAAAGATGCGGACGGCGAGCTTCGATTTTAACGATTTCCTCTCGCAGTTTAAGATGTTGCGACGAATGGGCCCCCTGGAAAATATCCTTGGCATGTTACCAGGAATGAGTAATATGAAAGGCTTTTCGGTTGACGAAAAACAGCTGAGTCGAATCGAAGCGATCGTTCTCTCGATGACCCCGGGCGAAAGGAAAAGCCCGGATATCCTGAACGCCAGGAGGAGACAGCGTATCGCTCGCGGCAGCGGAACATCAGTCACCGAAGTGAACACGCTGCTTCAACGGTTTAGTCAAATGCGAAAACTGATGAAGAACACTGGCCAACTGAAGAAGATGCTAGCTCGGGTCCCGCGGGCTGGAGCGGGTGGAACGTAAGGGACAAGTGAGGGACATGGTTCTCAACATTGAATATGGCTGTTTCGATTAGATTAAGAAGAGAAGGAACCAAAAACCGTTCTTTCTATCGGGTGGTGGTGGCGGACAAACGCAGTCCCCGCGACGGAAAATTTATTGAAATGATCGGCAACTATGACCCACGCGTGCCCGGTGAGAATTTTCATCTGGACCTCGGGCGGGTGGACTATTGGGTGACGCATGGCGCGCAGCCCAGTTCAACCGTTGCGAGCATGATCCTGAAATCCCGCAAAAAAGCCGCCGCGACGCCGGCACCGTGATTTCCCATGGAGACCTTTCTCGAGTTTGTCATCAGGCAGCTGGTTGAAGCGCCTGAAGAGGTTCTCGTGACAAAGGTAGAGCAGGGCCGCAAATTGATCTTCAAGGTGGAGATGCGCAAATCCGATGTCGGCAAGGTAATCGGGCGTAACGGGCATACGATCACTGCCGTGCGCAATCTTTTGAGCGCAGCTGCCTCAAGGTCGGGACAGCAGGTGCTGTTGCAGATCGTTGAATAAGTGAATAATTGATGTGGGCGTACGCCCACATCACATTGTTTACTTTGCTGTGGAAATATCTCACAAGATTAACAAGCTCCGAACCGGGGAGGCTTGGGACAGCCTGCTCGATGCGTACTATCGCTGGCGTAAGCCGTTGAGCGCCACACAGATGGTTCGCGAACTCGAATCTAAGGGGTTCGAGCGGATCCGTTCGAAGTACGCGAATCCAGACGATAAAAAAGGCTGGCCGAAATATGTCGATGCGAAGCATCGGCTCGAACTCGCGATCAAACAGGCGAGGTCCGTGCAGCTCGACCGGCGAAAACCACTTCGCATTCTTGATATCGGAAGCGGCGCCGGGTATTTCCTCTTTGTTTGTAAGCAGCTGGGTCACAAAGTCATGGGCCTTGATCTGGACTGGCCGCCGATGTACACGGAAATGTTCGAGATGATGGAGATGCCGCGCTGCGTCTGGCGCATCGAACCTTTTCAACGGCTACCCGATCTTGGGAGCCGGTTCGATTTTTTGACCGGATTTGCCGTCTGCTTTAACTCGCACGGCTCTGACCATGTCTGGAGTATCGGAGAATGGGAATTTTTTCTCGATGATGTTGAAAAGAATGTCCTCTCCAAATCGGGCGAAATCTATTTCGAACTGAATCCCGAACCGTGGGGCTACCACACGCCGGAGTTGGGTGAATTTTTCCGCCGGCGCGGTGCACAGGTCGAAGGGAAGCAGATCGCGTTCAAAGCGTTGTAGGCAAAGCGGGGTGCGTCCGCAGCGCGTGGTCAGCGAAGTTCTGGCCGGCGCTTTGATTATTCCGAGCTGGCCAGGCAAGCTGCGATGAATCCCCGAAATAACGGATGCGGCGCATTCGGTTTCGATAAGAATTCCGGGTGATATTGGCAGGCGACAAACCAGGGGTGATCCCGCAGCTCGATTAGTTCGACCAGCCTGGCGTCGGGCGATGTCCCGGAAATCACGAACCCTTTCTCTTCCATCGCCTCTTTGTATTTTAGATTGAATTCGTATCGATGACGGTGGCGTTCAATGATTTGTTGCTTGCCGTACAATTTCGCGGCCAGAGTTCCCGGAACAATATCCGTTGGCCAGCTGCCCAAACGCATGGAGGCGCCCTTCATTCTGACTTCCTTCTGGTCCTCCAGCAAACAGATGACCGGGTGCGGACTGTGTTCTTCGAACTCGGTACTGTTGGCGCCCTTGAATCCGCAGACGTTGCGCGCGAACTCGATCGTGGCAACCTGCATTCCAAGACATAGACCGAGATAGGGCACCCGTTTCTCCCTGGCGTAGTTGCACGCCGCGATTTTGCCTTCGACACCACGATCACCGAACCCCCCGGGGACAATGATGCCGGCGACTGCACCCAGAGTCTTCGCGGGGTCGGTCCCCTCCAGATCCTCAGCATCGATCCTCACGATTTCGATTCCGCAATCATTGGCTGCGCCAGCATGCGTGAGCGATTCGTAGATGCTCTTGTAAGCGTCTTGCAAATCGATGTACTTCCCAACGACAGCGACTTTGAGGTTCTTCCTGGGAGCAATCACCCGTTGGACGAACCTGCGCCACTCGGTCATTTGTGCGGAAGGGGTATCAAGCCGGAGCAAGCGACAGATCGTATCATCCAGCTTTTCGTCCTGAAGCGTGAGTGGAAGTTCGTAGATGGTATGGTCGACGTCGCGTACTTCGACGACGGCATGAAGCGGGACATTACAAAAGAGGGCCAGCTTCTCGCGAACTTCCAGAACGAGGGGTTTTTCTGTTCGGCATAGCAGCACGTGCGGCTGGAGGCCGATCTCTCGAAGTTTCGCGACGCTTTGTTGCGAAGGCTTGGTCTTGAGTTCACCGGCCGCCTTGATAAAAGGAACCAGGGTCACATGCATGATCACCACGTTCTCGGGCCCCACCTCGAGTTGAAACTGTCGAATCGCTTCGAGAAACGGCAATCCCTCGATGTCGCCGGTGGTTCCGCCAATTTCAGTGATGATCACGTCACCGGTCTGTTCCTTGGCCAACCGTTGGATGCGGCCCTTAATTTCATCCGTGACATGGGGAATGACCTGGACAGTTTTACCCAAATAATCGCCGCGGCGTTCTTTGGCGAGAACCGTCTCATACACCTGGCCGCTCGTTACGTTGTTGGCACGGGAAAGCACGCAATTTGTAAATCGTTCGTAGTGACCGAGATCCAAATCTGTCTCCGCCCCGTCATTCAGTACGTAGACTTCGCCGTGTTGAAAAGGGCTCATCGTTCCGGGATCGACGTTGAGGTACGGATCAAACTTTTGCATGATCACCTGCAGACCACGGTGCTCGAGCAATGTCCCGAGCGCCGCGGCAGCGAGCCCTTTCCCGAGCGAACTGACCACCCCGCCCGTCACAAAGATGTATTTCATCCGGTTCTCCTGCTCAAAATAAGCCGTTCGACCTCGGTCGCATCCTCGGGCGTGTCTACCCCGATGGAATTGACTTCAGAAACAACGACGCGAATCTTCAGGCCATTTTCCAAAGCGCGCAACTGCTCGAGCTGTTCGACCTGCTCCAAAGCGCCGGGAGACATTCTGACAAAGTCCAACAGCGCCTTCCGGCGGTAACCGTAAATGCCGAGATGTTTATACGTTTTGACGTCGCCGATTCCCCGGCGGAATGGAATGCTGCTGCGGGAGAAATAAAGCGCGTCCCCTCTACGATCGAAGACCACTTTGACATGGTGTTCGCTGAATGATTCCTCGAGCGGAACGGGTGTCGCTGCGGTGACAATCGGGATGCTGAGATTGTCTTTCAATTTTCGGGTCAGCCTCCGCAACAAAGAGGGATCGACCAGTGGCTCGTCACCCTGTACATTGAAGATGATCGTGGTCTTCTTAAGTTTTCTGGCAACTTCTGCAATTCTGTCTGTCCCGCTTGCGTGATCCGCGGCAGTAACGGCAACTTCCGCACCGAAGTTAAATCCGGCTTCGGCGATTCGCATGTCATCGGTGGCAATGACAATCCGGTCGAAGCAACCTGCCTCGAGGCAGCGCTCCCAAACATGTTGGATTAACGGTTTGCCGGCGATACCGTGGAGTGGTTTGCCAGGAAATCGGGTAGATCCCCACCGAGCCGGGATGATGCCGACAACTTTGCTCATTGGCATGACGCGAGTTATCCCGGGATTGGCCTGGAATCAACCCGGATAAACTCCACGACTTCACGAAAGTCTTTGGCAACCAATGCAACGCCGGATTCCAGCGGGCCGCCCCCGGCTTGGGCACCAAATAGAATCGTCGCCCTCACTCCGGCCCGGATACCTGCCTCAGCATCAGATATTTTATCGCCCACCATATAGCTCCGCTCGAGGTCAATGCCCAATTCTTTGGCCGCTTCCAGGAGCATCCCCGGATTCGGCTTCCTTCGCTCCGATCCGTTTTGGGGGGTGTCTGCGCAGAAATAGGTGGCATCGATGACGCCCGGACCCAGCTGTCTCTCGAGTTCTTGTTGGACGGACCAAAATTCTTCTTCCGTAAAGTACCCCCGGCCGATACCGCTCTGGTTGGTGATGATGACTAGCTTAAAGCCGGCTTCTTTCAGCTTCGGAAGCAGGCGGGCAACGTCCTGCAAAAGTTCGACGTCGCCAGGGCTAGAACAATACCCGACGTCCCTCATCAGAGTTCCGTCGCGATCAAGAAAAATCGCCTTCTGTCCTTTTGAGTTGGTCCTATCCATTTCTCTGGTGGAAACTCTCCAGCAGCTCATCCGGAGTGAGGGTGGCAGTTCCCAACTTGCCGACGACCACGCTGCTCGCGTGGTTCGATATCTCCGCGGCTTCGATCGCTGAGGCGCCCGAAGCCAACGCCAGCGTGAAGAGCCCAAT
>Ga0210396_10001603_pt1 | contig 24194 bp, 23 predicted proteins | sample IncBWH17OmetaG_FD_155466 | JGI IMG/M metagenome (GOLD analysis project Ga0210396, IMG submission 155466) | Forest soil microbial communities from Barre Woods Harvard Forest LTER site, Petersham, Massachusetts, United States - Inc-BW-H-17-O ... | reverse complement strand
TGCATGTACTGGGCTCCGGACGAGGACCACGCCCCGTTTGGCCGCATCATCGTCGATCCCCTGCTGTGCATCGGCTGCAAACTGTGCACCAGCAAAGGCCCCGACGGCGCTTTCCTGGAAGGCTGCCCGTGGGACGCGATCGATATGGTTCCGCTCGCGGAGTTTGAAGCTGACAACGGTGCGTTGCCGTTTTAGGAAGGCGTGGCGGGTGATGAGTGACTGGTGATTCGTCGGCCACGACGTAGCCGCAAAGACGGTAACATGACTCGTGAATTATGATTCGTAATCCCTGATGAGCAAGAAGTGGCGTTCTGCAGGCCTGGCTTCCATGTTTTTCGACTCCTACTAGAGATTTCAGGCACCCCTTTAATAAGCAATTGCGCAAATCTCAGAAGGTTTTCCAACAGTCACCAGCCACCAGTCACCAATCACTGCTTCTCCCCCCGCGCGGAAATTTCGCGCGCCGTCAGTGCGGCCTGCTGCTGAATCTGCAGCGGCATTCCTTCGGCGGCGCGGACGTAGAGATTCACGGCGGGCAAATCATCTTTCTGGCCAATTAAATAGAGCGCGCGCAGGGATTCCCAGACCATTTCCGGGCTGGGATCGACGAGCAACAGGGGCTCGCCGGTCTTGACTGGCGCGTGGTCGGAAGGAATCCACTGGCGAATGGTGCCGGGGACATCGGAGCGGACTTCGGTGTCGTCGCTGCCAACGGTGATGTGCGCGAGCAGGGTGCCGGGGTTGATGACGTCACCCGGCTTGAGGCGGATCGAGAGAACGCCGGTGCGCTGCGCGGCCAAGGTGTAAGGCGCGAGCATCCCAGCGATGAGAGCGTGCCCGGAAGGATCGGCAAAGCGCACGAGCGAAAGAGCGGCATTGCGCCGCACCATGGGATTCGCGTCGGCCAGCTGCTTCAAAAGCGCCGCGTGGAATTCCGGCGACTGGTTATCCTGCCCCATGACCCATGCGGCGGTCACGCGTAATTCATCGCTTCCCTGCTCCGAAAATCGAATCACTTCGGGATACCAGAGTTTCGCCGACTGACGGATTCCGGGATTCGGGCTCATGATCCGGTCGGCGATTTGAGAGAGCGCATGCTGCGCCCGGCGCGGATGCAACGTGTCCGCGAAGTAGGAGGCAAGGTCCGCGTCGTTGAGCGGACGCGTGAACGTGGTCATATACCACAGCAGGAACGGCATCAGCACAAACGCGAAAGTAAGAACGAGAATGGCGACAAGCCACTTCTTGGCCATCCCAGGTTTGGGCGGGGCGGTCGGAGATTCCGCGGCATGAGGAATGCTGTTCATCGCACATTCGGCCAAGTTGCCGTTCCATCGTAACTCAAATAACGCAGGTTTTGGTGGCGCCGGCGTCCCGCCGGCGATTTTTGTTTTCCTCGATGCGAGAAGTAAAACCGCCGGCGGGACGCCGGTGCCACAGGGTTGTGCGTGCGATTCTCACGAAATGAAATGACTGGCAAGTTCAGAGTCTTCGACCGGAAATCAAGGAGAAGGATCCCAATAGCTGCGGGCTATGGAAGAGGCGGCGAGTAAATCTGGTAGAGCACCACATAGATCAGCACGCCGGTCACGGAAACGTAGGCCCACAGCGGGAGCGTCCAGCGCGCGATGCGTTTGTGCGCCGGGAAATTGGAACGCAACGCGCGCACAAGCGAGAGAATCACCAGCGGGACGATGACAATCGCCAGGATGGTGTGCGTCGTGAGCATGGTCAAGTAGGCGTAACGCGGCGCGCCCGTCCCCGGAAAATGCACCGGGCCTTGGCCCGAGGCGTACAAGTGGTAGTGATAAGTGAGGTAGGAGATCAAAAAGGCCGCCGAAGTGGCCGTCGCCGCCAGCATGCAGGTTTTGTGCGCCAGGACGCGCTTGGTGCGGATCATGACGTAACCCACTGTGACCAGAATGGCGCTTGTGCCATTGAGGACGGCGTTTAAAGCAGGCGGGGAAATCAATGGGTCCTCTCCGAGTAGCGCAGGCTTCAGCCTGTGGGTTTTGACCACGCTAATAAAAAGCAACCCCACAGGCTGAAGCCTGCGCTACTTACTACTTCGCCGGCGCCGGCGGGCCCGCGGGACTTTCATCCTTGTGGTGTTTTCCGATCCAGCCCTGCTGCTTTGCCTGCACCAGGAGAAGCAGGCTGAAAATCAAAAGGATCATCAGGGCGATGCCGAGCATGAGCAGGCCGTCAATGCCACCAAAAAGATCCCTGGAAAAACCGGCGATGATCCCCAAAATTGAAAGAACGATCATCACCACAGACATAATGGTCAACTCGGCCTCATTTTCCTGTCCGCTCATGGCCTCTCACGTGCGCCCCGCGCGCGCCGAAACTTAACGGGTGAATTTGTCGTAGATCAGCAATCCCAACAGCACCGGCAGGTGAAGCACGGTCGCGTGCATGAGCCACTTGGCGCGAATATTGGTCTTCGACGCCGCGGCCCACAAACACACTTCCACCAGCATGAGCCCAAGAACTACCGCTCCGAAAAAGTAACGCGCCCCGGCAAGTCCCGTCACCGCCGGCAGCAGGCTGACGGGCACGAGCAGCGCGGCGGTCATCAGAATCTCACGAAATGTCCGGGTTCCCTCAGGGTCCACCACCGGAAGCATCTTGATTCCCGCGCGCTTGTAATCCTCGCGATACACCCAGGCGATGGCGTCAAAATGCGGAAATTGCCACAGGAACAGCATGGCGAACAGGAACCAGGCCTCGAGGTTGAGCGTCCCTCTGGCAGCGGCCCAGCCGATCAGCGGCGGGACCGCGCCCGGAAAGGCCCCCACAAATGTGGCCAGCGTGGTGCGGCGCTTCAGCGGCGTGTACGCACAGAGGTATGCAACCGATGTGGCAATGCCCAGCAGGGTGGCGAGCGCGTTGGTGGCCAGAGCGAGATACAGCGCGCCGAATCCGAGCAGGGAGAGCGCAAACCAGAATGCCTCGCGCGGACTCAGTTGCCCGGAAGGCAGCGGGCGTGACGCGGTGCGGCGCATCAATGCGTCGGTATCGCGCTCGAAATAATGGTTCAGGGCCGAGGTCCCCGCGGCAATCAGGGTAGTCCCAAATACGGTGTGCGCCATGCGCAGCCAGTCCAGCGGGCCGCGAGTTCCCAGAGCGTAGCCTGCCACCGTGGTCATCACCACGAGGAAAGAAACGTCGGGCTTGGTCAGCGCCAGATACAGCGCGGGGCGATTCGCCTCTGCCGCAGCCGATCTGGTGGATTGTACAGATTCTCTCATCGGTGTCTCATTCGTTGATCCGTAGACGCTCAATGGGCAACCTGCTGGGAGGCCGATGCGGAGTCCGCTACGGATTCTGCCACGACACTGCCCGCCCTCAGCATGCGATAGCTGATCAAGGAGGTCACCAGCGTCACGGCCAGCACCAGCGCGCCTGTAACCGTGTGCACCACCGTCAGGGCCACCATTACCCCAATCGGCTGCGGAAAGCGCGCACTGTAGAGCCGCGACCAATAGGCGCCCGCCCCCAGCAAAAGTTGCACGCCGATCAAAATGTGCAGATAACGGGCGCAGCTGCGAAGCGCAGGAACGTCCGCAAATCGCCTCTTGAGCGCTCCCGCAGTCATAAAGATCAGGATTGTAACAATGACCGCGCCAATGAGGTGGGGAATAATTCCAAAACCCTTGTGCCGAAACGCCGCGCCGAGAATCAATTGCAGGAAGACGGCAGCGAGCGTCCACACCAACAGCGTTCGAACGCGGGGCGATCCGGGATCATCCATTTCCGCGACCGTGCCGTTCCACCAGGAACTCGTAAAAACGGCGATGGCTACCAGTGTGGAAAAGAAGAGCTGCGCCAAAGTCGCATGCGCGGCGGACACCGGAGGCGGCTGGAACATCCGAACGGTCATGCCGCCGAGAATCCCCTGCGCAATGACCCCGCCAAGGGCCGCCCAGCCCAGCCAGCGCATCCAAGAGCGTTTTTCATCCCGCCACAGCCAGGCCGCGAGTCCGATCGTCAGAAGGCCCACAGACGTCGCGATCAGGCGATGCGTGAATTCGTAGCGAATGCCGCCCACCATGGGTGGGGTCAGTGAACCGTAGGCGAGAGGCCAGTCTGGAATGGATAGCCCGGCGTCGTTCGAAGTAACCAGAGCGCCGGCGATCAGCAGGACAAACGTGCACGACGCTGTGAAAACAGCGTATTGGTGGAGGGCTTTGTTATAAACGGTGTTCATCTGCGTTCGAACGGCGGGGCGAACCTTGGAAGCGCCCTGCCACCTCGGGGTCTCGACCGTTATTCTCCTTGCCCCTCTGTGCCTTCCTCGGTGTTCTCTGTGTTAAGCCTTTAAGGCTTTAACACAGAGAACACCGAGAACTAAGGAGGACGCGGAGACGTATTGTGTTTTAGTCTCCCGCTGCGGCCGCGGCTTTGAATGTGAACGTCACGTTCTTGGTTTCTTTGGGCCCAATCGTGACGGTTTGCGGATCGCTCGAACCATAGAGTTCATGCCAGGCGACCACCGTGTAGGTGCCCGGAGGAAGATTCTTCAGATCGAACTTGCCGTCTTTATCGGTGACCTGGAAATCCGGGTTCGGCATGACGGCCATGTACGCCTTCATCCACGGATGCACGTTGCACTTTACCGGGATGGCGATCTCTTCGCGCGTGAACGATTTCTCAATGGGCGCGGCTCCGGGCGGCTGAGACTCATTCCACTCGCGATTGTCCTTCGGAATTGGGTGGATGTTATGCGTGGTCTGGTCTTTGTTTACGACGTCGATGTTCTGTCCCACCTGCATGGCCACCACATGGGGGTGATACTGGCAGCCCTCTTGCGTGATGGTCACTGCGCCGGACGGGGCCGGGAAGGAATATCCCTCGAGGCCGGCCTTCACGTATACGACAACGTTGGCCAGCGCGCCGCCGTCTCCGGTAACGACTTCCTCGGTCATCGCCGGGCTGGTGCGGCCCTTGGCGCAGGCGGGCTCAGCAGCCATGTTGATGGTTTTCGCTTTTGGCCCGGCGCCATCGAGTTTCACCGATCCTGTGACCTCTCCGGCCGTGGCAGGATCGACCGATTTTCCGGCCGGTGCACCCGCCGCCGGCGCGGCCGTATTGTCCGTTGACTCTTGTTTATTTCCGCCGCAACCGGTGATCGCCAAAGCGAACGCCCCGAGTGCCAGCGGGTATAGCGCAAATCTTGTTTTACTCACGAAGCATTTCCTCCTATTCGAATGCGAAATCTCTCAACCATGATAGCAAGTTTCCTAAGCTCTACTTCCCTGCACCGCCCGAGCCGCCGCCGGAAGGCGTTCTGCCCATGAGCGCGCGTTGTTCCTCGGGGGTCAATTCAAACATATAGCGCACCAGCAGGTTCGCATGATCTCCCGCATATCCCTTAAAACTTGACGGCACGGGGCCTGAGAATACCCAGCGATCGCCGTCGCGTTTGAAAAGGCCGGAAGGCATAGCTGTCCCCGGGGCGATTAACGCCGGATTGGTGATCCAGCGTTCGGTCCAGCCAGGCTGCAATCTTTCTTTGGCGAAGAGGAAATTCGGAGCGATGGCGCTCTTGTCGTGTCCGGGATCGCCCGTCGCGTGGCACTTGAGGCAAGGAGCGGCCGTGCTGGTGAACAGGTCGCGAGCCATTTCTTTTTCCGCCGTGGTAATCGGCTCGATCTTCTGCGGAATGTAGGGCTGCGGCTGGCTGGACATGGCCTGGAAGAACGACACCAGCGTGCGGATCTCGTCGTCGGACAGGAAAAATGTGGGCATGCGGACTTGCAGATAGGAACGCACGCCGTTGCGGTTCACGTCCGTGGTGCTCAGCGCCGGGTTGGCGAGGAACGCCTTGAGCCAGTCGGGACTGACGCGCGCACCTTCGCTCGTCAGCACGGGCGGCAGGTTTTGCTTATTTTCAGCCTGGAACTGAGGCAGGCCCATCAGCACCGAGCGCTGGCCGATTCCGATCTGGTGGCAGCCGATGCAATTGTACTTGGTGACCAGCCACCAGCCTTTTTGGATGGCGGCGCGCTGGTCGGCGGGCTTGTACATGTATTCCTGCGGCAGGGTCGGATCGGTCGAGCCAAGGAGAAAAGTGGTCAGAGCGTCAATGTCATCCTTAGTAACATTGGGCTTGGGCATGCGCAACCGGTCCATCGGATCGGGTTTGTATTTGCCGCGATCGAAGATGGCCGGATCCGACAGCTTGGTATCGAAGAAGCCCTTCAGGTCATACCACTCGCCTCGGGGGGACTTCTTGCCGTCGGGCTGGACGCCGAGCTTGGCGTCTTCAGTGAGCAGCGCGAAATCCAGGCGCTCAATGGGCTTGCTGCCTTCGTTGGTCAATTCCGTGCCGATGCGGCCTTCGTCCTCGAGGCCGGAAATTTCGTGGCAGCCGGCGCAGCCGTAGTGCTGGATCAACTCCTTGCCGTGCTGCATCGTTTCCGGGCTGGGGTTGTCCATAAAATCCGCTGCGGGAAAGGACGCGTCGGCGTGCTTTTGGGTCTCCAGATAACTGGCGATGTCGCGCGCGTCTTCGACAGTGAGACGCAGGCTGGGCATGACTGTCATTTGCTGCACGATCATCTCGTGCCCGTCGTTCGGGCTGCGCGAGTGATCGAGATCAAACACAAACGGCAAGTTGTGCTTGGCGTAATCCTCGGGGCCGAGGTCCTTGTGCTCGAACGGGCTGTAAGGACGCGTGCGCGTGCGCGGATTCAAGATCCAGCGCACCAGATAATCGTAGTTGTCTTTTTCCCCGACGCGCGACAGGTTCGCGGCGAAATCGCCGCCGACCATGTTCGGGCCTTCGCCGATTGAGTGGCAGGCTTCGCAGCCGCGCTCTTCAAAAAGCACTTTTCCGTTCGCGGCATTTCCCGGCATTTGCTTGGGAAGCTCCGGGCCGGCGATGGCTGAGTTCCAGATGTAGGCGGAGATAGCTTGAATTTCGTCATCCTGCAGGCGGAACTGGGGCATCTTGGTGGTGGGCCGCCATTCGTGCGTGTGCTTCAGCCAGTTGGGAATCCATTCCTTGTGAATCTTCATCCGGACTTCTTTGAGGTCTGGTCCAACCTTCTTGATTTCGCGCAGCAGGTTGGCGGAACGCCGATCGAGCTGTTCGATCTTGGCGTCCATGCCCGACATGGTGACGGTCAGGTTGGTGGCTTCCGTGTAATAGCGGTTGGCGGCCTCGTTGTCGGGAGCGGTGTCGCCTTTCTTGTTCAACTGGGCGATCTGCAAGCGGTCGTCCTGCTTCTGATTGTCAAGCTGCGTGATGGCTTGCCGGGCGCTGACGAGTTCCTCGTCCTGATTATCGAAGCCCTGGAAGCGGTGGCAGCCGATGCAGCCCCCTTTTCGCGGTAGCGTTTTGGCGCGGTTCAGGACGGGAGCGTGCTCAGTGACCATGTCGGAAGCGTGGCACTGCTGGCATCCGGCATTAAAATTCTCTTTGTAATAAAGCGGCCAGAGCCAGTGTTCGTAGCGGCCGTGGCCCTTCTCGACGGTGTCCAGAGCGCGGCCATTTCCGCCGTGGCAGGGCGAGCAGCCGAATTTTTCGAGCGGGTGATATTTCATCATGTCCGGATCGGGATGGCTGGTAAACGGCGCGTCGTTGTTCTTGGCCAAGCCCAGGTCCGCTTTGGTGAGCGTCATGGTGACCGGAACGACCAGCGGATCGGTCCCCAGGTGGCAGGATTGGCATCGATCGACAAGGCCCGCGCCGCCAAGATTGTTGAGGGACGTCCCCGTTGGATTCACGTTGATCTGGCGAATGTGAATGTCCAGACTCTTCATGCTCTGGCTGAGCGAAAACAAATCCTTGGAGGCCAGGCCGGGGAGTTGCTCCTTCACATATTCGTTCAGCTTGTCTTGCGCGTTCTTGGCGGGCTGATCGACATCGCCGCGCTGGGCGACGAGTTTGGCCTTGGCTTGCATGATCGAAACGAACAGGCCGTTGAGCTTGTCGTAATTAAATTTATCCTGTTCGATCTTGCCGCCCTCGACCGGCCACGCCACGTCAAAAGTTTGCGCCTTGGCGTCGTTCAGTTCCTTGAGCTTGGATTCCTTGCCGCTCTTGTCTTTCTCGCTGATTTGCTCGAGTTGATAAGTAAGGGAGCCGACCAGGCCGCGCGAAGTGGTGAAAGAGTCCGTCATGGCCGCGCGCTGGCGGTCCAGCAAATCGATTTGCTGGCCGATTTCCTGGTCCTTGGCGCGAGCGGCGTCCGTGGCGGCTTTCACATCGGCCAGAAGTTTCAAGTATTGCGGGGTGGCATAGAATTTCTGTTCGTCGGCCCGGCGCTGCTTGTACTCCTTGTCCAGGTAATTGGAATACGCGCTGGAAAATTCGGCCTGATACTTGCGCCACGGGCGCAAGCCGTAGAATTCATCGTAGAGCGACCAGGAAACGGTCAGCATCAGGACGAATACGGAAATCAGGACCAGCCCGGCCATCGGCCGGCTTGTAACCGGATCATCAGGAGGAAGCTGCTCAGGCACCCCGTGCCTCCTTAATTTTATTCACGATCATCAGATACTGAACCACGGCGTCACCCACACGTACTTGATGCGCAGCAATAAGCGAAGCAGGATTTTCACCGGCAGGCTCAGCATCAGGATCAAAAACAGTTCCATGGTCATCATTTGCAAAAGCGTCATGCGCTTGAAAATCTTTTTGCTGAAATCCGTCAGCAGCAACATGCGGTGCACCAGGTATCCCGCGACGATGAAGTAGAGCGCCAGCGGGAAAATCCCGAAGATGATGCGCGCCAGGATCGGCGCGTAGCTGGCATTCGCGGCCGGCATGAAGTGCACGATCCACGACCCGTTGATCCCGAAAATCTGATCGACGTTCCGATTCACTGCGAACTCTACCCGCTGCGCGTCCCATGTTTGCCCTGGCCAGAACCACATCCAGCCAGGGCCTCGTATGAAGGTCCCGATTACAATCATTAAGACCCATAAGCCAATAAATCCGAACAGGAACGTCCAGATGGCGAATTTCCGCTGCTTGTAGGTGTAGTAGCCGTTGCCAAGAGGATTAGCGTCAATGTACGGCACCACCATCAGGCCGACGATGATCAGCGTCGGCATGATTACCCCGGCAATCCACGGATCAAAATAGACGAGCATCTCCTGCAGGCCCAGGAAATACCACGGGGCTTTCGCAGGATTCATGGTCACGTTTGGATTGGACGGCTCTTCGAGCGGCGCGCTCAGCGTGATGGACCAGACCATCAGCAGCGCCGTGACCAGGACGGCCGCGACCAGTTCCACTCGCATCAGGTACGGCCAAGTGTGAACTTCGCGCTCCCACTTGGGATTCCACGGCTCGGTCTTGCGGTGCTCGGTTTTCGCAAGGGCCGGGTCGGCAGAAAGCTTGTCAATCAGGCGATCGTTCGCCAGCGCCTGGCGAAAGGCGTACCAAACGTAAAATGGGACCAGGAATAGCAGCGCCACAATCGGCACGTTATCTGGAGCGGATGCAACCTCCCATATCTGGTGCCAGTTCATATCGGCCTCAAACCCCGCCTGTTAGTTTGTCAAATCCAGTAGGACAGCCACTCCTGGCTGTCCCCGCAAAATTGCCGCGCCCCCCGGAGGACAGCCAAGAGTGGCTGTCCTACTAAAACACGAACCACTTCCCTGTTACGCCATTCCGCTCGGCCGCAGGATGACCGGCCTGTGGCCCTTCTCTTCCTTGATTTCCGATTCCAGCATGATCGGCGCGGGCCCGGAGATTCCGCCGTCTTTGCGGACACGCCAGAAATGTAATGCCATGAAAATGCTGGCGATCAGCGGGATCGCGATGCAATGCCAGATGTAGGCGCGCAAGAGCGCATTGGCATCGACGATCGATCCACCGAGCAAGGCGAAGCGCACATCGTTGTAGGGCGTCATGCCCAGGATCGCGCCGAACGGGCCTTCCGTACCTAACAAGGGCGTGGCCCTGGCCATGTTCGTACCCACGGTCACGGCCCAGAAGCCCAGTTGATCGTCGGGCAACAGGTAACCGGTAAAGGAAAGCAGCAGCGTGAGCACCATCAGGAGAACTCCGATGCACCAGTTAAATTCGCGCGGGCGCTTGTAGGAACCCGTGAGGAAAACCCGGAACATGTGCAGCCACACGGCGATAATCATCAAGTGCGCGGCCCAGCGGTGCATGTTGCGCAAGAGCTTGCCGAACGGCACGTCGTTCTCCAGATACAAAATATCGCGGAAGGCTTGCACCTTGCTCGGATGGTAATAAAACATCAGCAGGACGCCTGTAAAAGTGAGTACGATGAACAAATAAAATGTAATGCCGCCCATGCCCCACGTGAATTTGTACTTTACGGCGTCGCGATTGACCTTGGCGGGATGCAGGTGAAAGAAAACGTTGGACAAGACCGAGAGCGCGCGATTGCGCGGGGTCTCGTCGTGTTTGACGCGGAATATGGAGCGAAAAACCTGGGTCTTTTCGGGCTCTTTCAGCCCTTCGAGTTCATCCTTGCCCTTTTCCTTGATCGTTTCCCTGAGATCGGTGATGTCCTGGCGGACACGGTCGAGCAAGCCCTTGCCGTTCTTTGCGCCGTTTTCTTCGGCCATTCCTACTCCCCCCAGGTAGGACAGGCTTCAGCCTGTCTGGTTCTTCGGAAGTCATTCCATCAAACAAAAGCGACAGGCTGAAGCCTGTCCTACTACACCGGCAAATACGCGCCTGGATCGTTGAATTGATTGACGCCGGCGCGCGGATCATCCATGAACAGCTTGCTGGTATCCACAACAATTTTCCCAGTTGGGTCCAGAGCGATCTTGGCCCGGTCCATGGGCCGCGGCGCGGGCCCTTCAAAGTTGACGCCCTCGCTGTCATAACCGCTTCCGTGGCAAGGGCATTTGAATTTGTTTTCCGCGGGCTTCCATTCCGGAGTGCAGCCGAGGTGCGTGCAGCGCGCGAAGATCACGAAGATGCGGTCCGGTTCGCGCACCACCCAGGCGCGATTGGTCATCAGGAAGCGCTGGTCGATGCCGATGGAAAAATCGGCGGGGTAGCCAATATTGAAAATTGTATTGGGTTCGTATAACGCGCGCGGGAAGAAAAACCGCAGAAACATCAGCAGGTTAATACCCAGGTAGCCGTAAATCATCCCCCAAATGACGCGCCTCCGCATGGGATCCGGCGGGTCCGCGCTCTCTTTTGGTTTGGCCGCCGGCTTGGGTGCGGCTGGCGGTTTTGGTGCTGTTACGGCTGCGGTCTTGGCTGCTGGGGGAGCCGCGGTACTTCCTTCTACAGGGTCGGCCATATTTCCGCTATCAGACCTCTCGATAATAATTATAAATCGAGACTATGGATGAACCAAGTTCTCAGCGACTGTTTTTAGATACAACTTCTTATATTTCCGCAACACCCTTCCTGTCAAGGCGAAATCCGGTTTCCGGTGTTTTTTGTCGCGCTGGTTCTTTTTTTGGACCGCGCGGTGAAGCGGGATGCTCCACCAATGTGGGCGCCCGAGCGATCCAGGCCAAAAGGCTTTAACACAGAGGACACAGAGATAAGGAAGAGAAAGGCCAGCTACAAAACTCCGGCCCTCCTGCTTTTCTCTGTGGCCCTCTGTGTGCTCTGTGGTGAATGCTTTGGAATTTGGTTTAGGTGTGTGCGAGCGCTAACCGACGGTGTCGCTCAAGGAGCGGAGAACGACATCGGCCAGCGCGGAAACGAAGGTGGGCGAATCCCCTACGGCGGGCATCATTTCAAACTGCTCGACGCCCAGCTTGTGGGCCTGCTCGCGGGCTTCGATATTGATTTCGTGCAGGGTCTCGATGTGCTCGGTGACAAACGCGATGGGCACGATGAGGAGATTTTTTTCTCCGGCGCGGGCGAGTTGGTCAATCGTATCAACGAGCGAAGGAGTAAGCCATTTGCGGCGGCCCACCTTGCTCTGAAAGCACAGCGTGTGCCCGTTTTTCCAGGCGCCGCGCTGCATGACCAGCTCGACGGTGTCGGCCACCTGGCGGGCGTAGGGGTCGCCGCGCTCGATCAGGCTGAGCGGCAATCCGTGCGCGCTGAAGACGATGTGCGCGCGGCCGGGCTCGTCAAAGTGCGTGAGCGTGAGCGAGATTTTTTCCGCGACCGACTGCACATACAGAGGGTGATCGAAAAACGTTTCCACGGTGCGAATGCGCGGCGCGTTGCCGTTGGGGTGAAACACCCGCTTCCATTCCTTGACGCTGCTGGAGGTGGTGGCAAACGAATATTGCGGGTACATCGGAAGCAACACGATGTCGGGCGCGCCCCAGGCGTTCACCTGCGCGGCTGCCTCCGCCGAGAGCGGATGCCAGTAACGCATGGCGATGAAGCATTTGGCGTCACAATGCGGGGCCAGGGCGGCTTCGAGGGCGCGCGCCTGGCGCTCGGTGAGCAGGCGGATCGGCGAATGCCCTCCGATCGCCTCATAATGTTCACGCACCACGCCCGCCCGGTTGCGCGCGATGTAGCGCGCGAGAGGACGGCGCGCGAACCACGCGCCAAAAAAATCGATAATGTCGGGGTCGCAAAACAGGTTGTAGAGAAACGGCTCCACGGCGGAGGGGGAATCCGGCCCGCCCAGCTGGAAAAGGACAACGCTGATTTTTTTCTTTTCGGTCACTTTTGAGCTGCGCCCTTTGCAGTGGGATGCGTTATTTCTTGTCCTGTTTCAGGCGGCGGATATCGTCTTTCAGATTGGCCATGCGGCTCGCCACGGACAAGACGTATCCGCAAAACACCAGCCAGATGGCGATGTAAGCAGCGGCCAGAAAATTCAGATTCTTCATCGCGTCTCTCCCTCAGCACGGCTCTTCAGGCCCCATGAGGCGCATGCTTTAGCTTGCGGGGGTTGGTTGTGCCTGTGCCCGAGCCACTCGCGACCAACACCCGCAAGCTAAAGCATGCGCCACTTGTCGTTACGCGTTTCGCGATGCCTCCATGCGATAGGCATCCACTTCGGCGCGCAGCGCTTCCAGACGATACCGCAAGCGGATCAGCACAGTCATTACGCCGAGCATCGCCGCCCAGGTCAACAGCAGCACCCAGCCCATGCGGGAGTCCAGCTTCCCGCCGTCGCCGATTACGGGCTGCGGGTGCTGCGTGCGAAACCACCAGATCGAGAAATACACCAGGGGAATGTCCAGCGCGGCGAAAATTCCGAACACGGCGGAAACCAGGGCGCGGCGCTCGGGTTCGTCCACCAGCGTGCGCAGCACGAGATAGCTTACGAACAAGACCCATAATAAAAAGGAAGACGTCAGGCGCGCGTCCCAGGTCCACCAGATCCCCCAGACGGGCTTGGCCCAGATCGGGCCGGTCACCAGCACGATGGTAAAAAATGCCACGCCCACTTCGGCGGAGGCCACGCTCAGCCAATCCCACTTCAGCGCGCGCGTGCGCAGGTAGGCGATGCTGCCGATGAAGACCAGAACAAAAGAAACGAATCCGGACCAGGCGCTCGAGACATGAAAATAAAATATACGTTGCACAAGGCCCATGGTGTTTTCCGTGGGGGACCAGATCAGCGCGCCGTAGCTTGCCGCGGCGAGCAAGAGAAAAACGAGCGCAATGGACGGCACGGAAATTACCGCGCGGCCGGTCTGCTGGGCTTGGGCTTCGGTTGCCATTTCACTCCTCCAATAAATATTCGCCGACCATCCAGGCTGCGGTTAAAAATACCACGTCAAAGCAGAAAAGAAACGTCAACCATACCAGGGACAATTCGGAAGGGTCGCGCAGGATTCCGACGGTCGCTTCGGTGCTGGCGATGAGGACGGGGGCCAGGACCGGGAGGAGCAGGAGCGGAAGAAGCAACTCGCGCAGGCGCGCCTGCGCGGCGACCGCGGAAAATACCGTGCCCGTAGCGGCCAGGCCAATCGTGCCGAGTGCCAGGACCACGAGGAGCGGACCGAGAACGGGCAGAATGGCGACGTTGTAGAGCACCGCGAACACCGGCAGCAGGATCACCTCGACGAGCAGCAGGAACAGAAAATTGGCGGCCATTTTTCCCGCGAGGATGCTGAAGGGATCGATGGGCGCGAGGCGCAGTGCGGCCAGCGTGTCATTGGTCTGCTCGCGGACAAAAGAGGATTGCAGCATCAGCGAGCCTGCAAATAAAAACGCCAGCCACAAAAGGCCGGGGCCGAAGCGGCGCGATTCGGAGGAAGTCGGATTGAATGTAAAGCTGAACAGCACGATCACGATCAGAACGAAGACGACCGTGGTGCCCAGCAATTCACGCGAGCGGAATTCGGTCCTGAGTTCCTTGGAAAGAATCACGCCGGCGGCGCGAGCGAGGGTCATGATGCGCTCTCTTCCCCGCTGTCGCGAACAGCCGCCATGACCAGGATTTTGTGGGGATCGCCGCCGGGGCCCGAATCGTGCGTGATTTTTCCGCCGTCCAGGCGAATGGCGCGCGTGACCGCGCCCTGCGTTTCATTCCGCCCGTGCGTGCTCATCAGAATCGTGCAGCCCGAATCGCGCAGCCGTTTGATGGCCGCTCCCAGCCACTGCTGGCCTTCCGGGTCGAGGCCGGTGCCCGCTTCATCGAGAAGAAGCAATCCGGGCGAGGCAAGCAACGCGCGCGCAATCGAAAGGCGCTGGCGCATGCCGCGCGAAAAAGTGCGCACGAGGTCCGTGGCGCGTCCGGAAAGGCCGACCGGCTGAAGCGCCTCCCGGGCTTTGCCGGGGGGATTTTCCAGGCCGAACAATTTCGCGAAGAAGATCAGATTTTCTTCGGCGGTCAGCTCTTCGTAGAGCAGCGTGTGATGGCCGACCAATCCGACTCTGTTCTTCACTTCCTCGAGAGAAATTGGATTCTCTCCGGCGTGGAATGCGATTTTCCCGCGCGAGGGCCGCGTCAATTGCGCGGCAATCTTGAGCAGCGTGGTTTTGCCGGATCCGTTGTGTCCCACCAGGGCGACGCATTCGCCGGCGGCAATCGAGAGGGTGACGCCGCGCAGCGCCAGGCGCATCCCGTACCGTTTTTCGACTTCGTTGATTTGGATACTCAATCCGAGAGAAGGGCCACCGCCGGGGCTGCCATTCGGGGAAGATGCAGGCGGTGTGGACACGCGCGACGGCTCAGCCCTGGACCAGATCGCGCAGCAATTGTTCCGCGCGACCACGCTCCAGCGCATACTCCGCGTCCGTAATTGTTCCGGCCTGGCGCCGCAATTCGAGACGCAGCAAGGTGTCTTTCAGGGAGTCCAGATTCGAGTTTACTTCCTGCTTGACCTTTTCCACCGGCGGAGGCGCAGGCACGGCTTGCGCCGCCATTGCTTGCGCGGCACGCTGCGCTTTGCGGCCTTTCGGAACTACTGGGGGCGCGGGCGTGGCCGCGGTTACGACTTCGGGAACAGGTTTCCGGAGCAACAGGCCTACACCTACTGCAAAGATGGCCGCAAGTCCACCGAGCAAAATCCATTTTTCGTCACCGAGGCGCGCCGGAGCGGTTTCCAGTGTCGTCTCCGGGGCGGTGTCCCGGCCGTTCACTTGATCCGAAGAGGACGCCGAATTTTCCGCCGGGGGAGGCGCGGTCCCCGAAACTGTCACATCGAAACCATTCCCCGCCTTCATGGACTCTTTGGAAAATACGTTGTAGCCCTGCTCCGTGCCCGCGGCGTTGAATCCCGCGCTGGCCACCTGCATCGTTGGGGGAACCACGAGCAGCACGCGTTGCGCATCGTAGGTGGTCGATTCCCGGAACTGGGCTTGATTGCCGCTGTATGGAACAATGTAGGAGATGCGCACGCCGTTTTGTCCGGGCTGAAAAGCGTAAGAGATGGAGTAGCGGCCCTTGCCTTTATCGATCGTGCCCTGGCGCACAGGCATGCCCGAAGGGCCAAACGTGGAGACCTGGTCGAGCTCGGCGCCTTGCGGAATTGTGAACTCAAAATTTCCGTCCTGCTTGAAGTAAGCAGCGGGGGGGCTCGAATTATTCTGAACGGAAAATTCCTCGCCGACCATCAGCTTGTCCCCGTTGGGCTGGAAGACGAGCAGGCGCAACGGGACCTGGATGGCCGCGGGATTGGTGGTCGGCTCGTAAACGGTGACGTCGACGTTTGAGGTGCCCGGCGTAAGCGGCTGGTGAAAGAAAACGCCGTGATACACGGCGCGGATCAGCATGGGGCCCTGGCCGATGCCCGGGTTGTCAAAATGATAGCGCCCGTCCGCGTCGGTTTTGGTGCTGGCGACAACCGACATGCCGCCCTGCAACTGGATGAGCAGAACATCCACTCCGGGAGCGATCTTATTGCTGTTGGTGCCGTTGTGGACGACGCCGGTAACCGTTCCGGCTTGAGCAGCGGCCGCGCAAACAAGCAACAATAGAACGGCGATGCTCAAATGCCGCGGGCCAAGCGGGTTGTTCCGCAATTTCATCAGCAAAATAAAACCTCGTCAGTAGAAAACAATATTATTCTCGCGGTCGGTTTTCGTGGCGCATGCTTCAGCTTGCAGGGTTTAATGCTTGCAAGGCCCAAACCCCGCAAGCTGAAGCATGCGCCACTGAAAACGGATTCTTTATTGCCGTGGGTTCGCGGCGGTGGACGGGTCCCGGCGCGGGATCGGCGCCTGATTCCCGGTCACGCGTTCAATTTCCAGGAGCACTTGCGCCGCTTCGTTTTCCAGCGCATCCCTCATCTGTTCGTAATCCTGCTCGGCGTACTTCCCTGAGCGGTTTTCAAATTTCAGATCGCGCAAATTATCGTAAATCGAGTCCCGACGCTCGAGAAGCTGATCGAGCTGCGAGCGGTGCGGCGCGGAGTCTCCCGGATCGGGCTCGATCCAAAAAACAAAAATGACCACCGCCAGCGTGAGAGCAACGCAGGCCGAGAGCATCACCGTGTCCGGGAACATTGCCGCGATGAGAATAAGCGCCACGATTGTTCAGTCCTCGGTCTCGCGGTCGGCTTGTTTCCTGGCGCGTTCCAGTTGAACGTCGCGAAGTTCGGAAGCCGCGGTGTGCGAAACCGGCGGCGCGCTGGACGCGGTAGCGAGACGCGCCACATCGCGCTGCCGCCACAACCGAATCAGCGTGATCACGATACCCAGTCCAATCGCAAACGCCACGCCCGGAATGTACCAGGCGATGCTGTTGAATCCCTTGGTGGGCGGCGCGCTCAATACTTTTTCGCCGTACTCCTGCACAAAATCCTGAACGATCAAATCGTCGGCCTCGCCCTTGGCGACATGCGCGTCCAGTTCCTTGAGCATGGGCCCCGAAGACGGGCAGTTGATGTGATTGCACTGCGTGAGGATCTGGCCGCAGCCGCACATGCACATCAGCTTCGTGCCCAGGGATTTGGCGCGGTCGGTTTTCTGCGCGTCCACGTGAAGGGGAACGAGAACCGAGGCGATCGCCACACACGTGGCGCAGATGAGCGCAAGTCGCGTACGGTTAGTCATGACTGTCCGGCAATTGCGATCGCGCGGAGTATGGCACCTGCGCAGCCTGCGTTCCTCCGGGCACCGGCGAGGAGGCTCCAGCGGTTGCGGAAGAAAGCACCATGACCGCCTGGCGGTTCGGCAGAAGAGCCAGAATTGTTCCCAGGACCACCACCGCGCCGCCCAGCCAAATCCACTTGACGAGAGGATTCAGGTAGGCGTGAATCACAGGGAGATTGGTGTCCGGATTGGTTCCGGCGTAGACGACGTAGAGGTCTTCGCGGAGCGTCGAGGCGATGGCCACCATGGTGCCGGATTCCTGGTTAGAGGGATAAAAGCGCCGCGTGGGATAAAGCATCATCACGGAGCGGCCGTTCTTGGAAACGTCAATCGTGGCGCGCTCGGCGCTATAGTTCGGCTCCGAAGTGTTGTCGTAATTCTGCAGGTTCAGGTTATACGGCCCGATACTCATCACCGAGCCGGCGGACATGTCCATCTGCTTGTCCTGGTTGAACGCCTGGCCGCAAATACCGATAAACACCAGAACCATTCCGAAGTGCACAACGTAGCCGCCGTAGCGGCGCGTGTTGCGCATGGTGAGCTGCAAGGCGGCGGAAAACAGATTGGAACCCGTGCGCGCGGAGATCACGCGCGCGCCGCGATAAAACTCGGAGAGAATCGTCAGCGTCACGAACACGGAGAGCAGCAGGCACAACGTCACATAAAATTCGCGCAGCCCGAGCGCGACCGCGATGACCGCCGCTACCATGCCGCCGAGCAGCGGCAACCCGAAATTCTTTTTCAGGCTTTCCACCGATGTTTTTCGCCAGGCCAGCAGCGGGCCGACGCCCGTCAAAAACAAAAGGAACATGGCAATGGGAATATTCACGCGGTTGAAAAAGGGAGGCCCGACGCTGATCTTCGACCCACGCACCGCTTCCGAAAGCACCGGGAAGAGCGTTCCGGCCAATACCGCGACGCAGGCGACGAGGAGAATCAGATTGTTAAACAGGAAGCTGGACTCACGCGAAAGCATGGAGTCCAGTTGATTGTCGCTGCGCAAGTAATCGCGATTTTTAAAATAGGCCGCGATGCACACCAGGATGATCAACAGCAGGAAGCCCCAGAACCAGTGCCCGATATTCGATTCCGCGAAGGCGTGGACCGAATTGACCGCCCCGCTGCGCGTCAGCGATGTGCCCAGGATGCACAGCATGAACGTGAGAAAAACCAGCCAGACGTTCCACACCCGCATCATCCCGCGCTTTTCCTGCATGATTACGGAATGCAGAAACGCCGTTCCGGTCAGCCACGGCATCAGCGAGGCGTTTTCCACCGGATCCCAGCCCCAGTAACCGCCCCACCCGAGCACGGCGTAGGCCCAGTGCGCCCCCAGCAGGATTCCGGCGGACTGAAACGCCCAGGCGATCATGGTCCAGCGGCGCGTCAGGTGAATCCACTTCTCTCCCGGATAACGTCCGAGAAGCGCAGCCAAAGCAAACGCGAAAGGAATCGTGAAACCGGTGTAACCCGAATACAGCGTCGGCGGATGAATCGCCATCTCCGGATACTGCAGGAGCGGGTTGAGGCCGCTCCCGTCCGCTCGCGTGGCTAGGTGCAGAATCCCTCCGGCGCCTGTGCCCGCAAACACCTGATAGGGGCTGGCGACAAAATTATTCATGGTCAGAAAGAAAATCTGCACGCCCGCCAGAACCACTCCCACGTACGGCATCAGTTCCGGATGTTTCCCTCGATACGTAAAGAGAACTGAGAACACATAAATCGAAAGCAGGAAACTCCAGAACAGCAGCGAGCCTTCCTGGCCGGACCACAGCGCGGAGAATTTGTAATACGGAGAGAGGGCGCGGTTGCTGTGCGCCGCAACGTAGGCCATCGAATAATTGTCGGTGTAGAACAGGTACCACAGGCTGAGGGTTCCGATCCAGATGAGGACGCAAACCGCGAAGCCGGCATTGCGCGCGGATTTAATCAGCAGGGGGCGCCGGGTGATGATCGCGGCAATGCCTCCGAAAATCGCATAGAGCGCGAAGGCAAAGGCCAACAGCAGCGCATAGGAACCGAACAGATCCAAATCAAGTCCTCGATTCTGTGCTGTTCAACGGCATCCCACGAAGTAATCTCCGGCGTACCTGCCATCCGCAACGATTCGGACAGCCCCCTTGGTTCCCAACGGGTCGAGCGGGCCGACTAGCTCTTGCCGTTCTGGTACGAATCTCCCGTCGCGTTGCCTGGCTGCGACTGGCCATTCGGGGCCGCTTCATACTTAGACGCGCATTTGGCTTGCAGCGTCTCGGCCACAAAGCGCCCGTCGGGCTGCACTTTGCCCTCGACCAGGCATTGCGCGCCATCCTTGAACGTATCGGGCAGCGGATCGGTGCCCACGTAGCTGACTGGGAGTGTTTTGCCCTGCTCGACCAGCACGAAATCCACGCGGCCGGAATAGTGCTGGATCGAACCGTTCTGCACATCGCCGCCCACGCGCAGGCGCTGGTGCAGCGCCGGTCCATTCAACGTGGGAATTTCCGAGATGGTGTGGTAGTAGGTCTTGCTCTGCTGCGCGCCGACATAGGCCAGGCAGGAAAGAGTGACAAGAATGATCGCGACTCCGACGCCAAACTTCGCTTTTGCTTTCACGATTTACCTCCTGCACTTACATCACGATCCGTCCATCGAACTTCGATTCTACCATACCCCGAAGAAAGATTTTCGCGGGGCGATACATCTGCCACCGACTTCCGGAACAGTTCCATGGATTCCCGCCATCCTGCCTGTGGGACCGGCAAAGGCAGCCCCTGGTCCAACGTCAGGATCGGGCCAATTCCCGCGACTTTTAACATTTCGGCGAAAGGAAGAAGTTCTTGACCCAGCGGCGCGATGTACTTTGGCTTGTAATTGAAGCGGATTCGCCGGATCAAGGTTGGAGCGAGGCGGGCAATCGTCGACGCCGCAGGCTCTACACTTTGCGGAATCGGGCATTCCGAAAGATACGCCAGGTAGTAGCCTCTTCGCTGAAATTCCGCGAGTCTGGCGGATTTTCTTGCATGGGCGTCCAAGTCCGGCGCTGTCTTTTCCGCGTGCGCGGGAATTTCCAGGGCGTCCAGAAATGGATCGGAAAATTCCTGCGATTCCGCAGGGCCGTAGAAATCGTCTTCCAGCCGAATTGTGGGCGCCAAAGCAACGAACAGAATCCCCATGTGCACGGGCCGCAACCGCGTGGAGAGTTCCAGGCGCCGGAGCCGCTCAGCAATATGTTCCGGCGACGCCGGAAGGCCGCATCCATCGCAAGGAAGAGAATGTGGCGACGTCTTCATACTCGTTAATCATCCTACAGCAAATTGCTGGCGGACAGTTATGAGAAACACAAGGCGGACAATGCGAAGGAGCTATGGCGAGCCGGGCGTACGCCCACTTCAGGAAAAGTAGAGGGGCGCGCCGTAATCGGGGACGGCGCGCCCTTCGATGCTCAACGCCACGGCCTGGGGGTCCAGGGGTGGAGTCAGGTGCGGCATCGAGCAAGCTCGAAAAACCAGGCCGCTTTGACAAACACGGGCGCAAAGGAAAAGTTGCGGGTGACTTTTGAAGTCGGGCGAAGAACCCGCCGGCAAAATTCAGAGAAGCCGCCGGGAGTTTTCGTGCAAGCTTACTTCCCCAGCTTGTTTTTGAGGCAATACTTCAATTCGGGGCTGATCTCGGTAATTTCCATTCCTGCACTCACCAGGAACTTGCAGCTCAGGAGGTCATGCGGGTGGTCTTCGTCGGTGAGTTTACCGACCACGCGGCAATATTGGCAGTCCTGATTCCAGCAGAAACGCCCGTACGGAATCGTTTCCGGGCTGATGTACTGGAAGCAGCGAAGAATGGTGTTCTTTTCGGGGACCTGGAACGCTTTCCCCATAACTTTTATTTCGACCAACCGTTCGTAGGGGCGAAAAACCTGTGTGGTCCCGTCCGGCGCGTTTGTTTCCGATACTTGGGGTCCCGTTTGCTTTGACATGAGAGGCCTGTCTCCGTTCATCAAGACTATGACGAGTAGGCCGCGCGCAACAACGAAGATGCTGGAACGTGGTGCGAATCCATCAATGCTCCCCGGGAGGCTCAGAACTGCTGGCCTGGAGCGGCGATGTTAAGTGGCGCCGGCGTCCCGCCAGCGTTTTTGCGCCGCGTAATGCTCGGAAAAATCGCCGGCGGGACGCCGGCGCCACATCTCCTTGAATTAAATTCGAGCGGCTTCGAAAAACTGCCCCATGCGGCGAAATTTTTCGTAGCGGCGGTCGAGCAGTTCGGCGATCGGGTAACGTGTGAGATCGCGAAGCGCGTGGAAGAGAACTTTGTCCAGCAGCGCGGCGGAAGCTTCATGATCCAGGTGCGCGCCGCCTTCCGGCTCGGAAACGATTTCGTCGATGATTCCGAATTCCTTCAGGTCTGTTGGGGTAATTTTCAGGGCCTCGGCGGCAGTTTCCGCTTTGGCTGCGTCGCGCCAGAGAATCGAAGCGCAACCCTCGGGAGAAATGACCGAGTAGACGGAATTCTCGAGCATGTTCACCTGATCGCCGACGGCGATGGCCAGAGCACCGCCCGAACCGCCCTCCCCGGTGATCGTCACAATAATCGGAACGGGAAGGCGCGCCATTTCGCGCAGATTGCGCGCAATGGCTTCGGCCTGGCCGCGCTCTTCCGCGTCGATCCCGGGATAGGCGCCCGGGGTGTCAATGAAGGTGAAGATCGGGCGGCCAAACTTGGCGGCCAGCAGCATGACGCGCAGCGCCTTGCGGTATCCCTCAGGCTTGGCCTGGCCAAAATTTTGCGCGACGCGCTGCTTGGTGTCCCGGCCCTTTTGCTGGCCGACGAGCACGACCGGGCGCCCGTGGTAGCGCGCAAAACCCGTCACCATGGCGGGGTCATCGCCGTAGGCGCGGTCGCCGTGCAGTTCGTGGAAATCCTCGAACAGCAGGCGCACGTAGTCCATCATGTAAGGGCGCTGCGGATGGCGCGCCAGCAGCGTGCGCTGCCACGCGCCCATGTTCTCGTAAAAATCGTGGCGCAATTGAGCGACTTCGCTGCGCAGGCGGTCCAGGTCGACGGAAGGGATTTCCGGCCTGGTCATGCGTTGCAGGTCGGCCAGTTCCCGCTCCAACTTGGCGATTTCTTCTTTTCGAGAGTCTCGGGCCATAAATTTTAGTGGGACGGGCTTCATCCTGTCTGCTTTGTTTTGCGCTATGCGAGATCAAAACCAGACAGGCTGAAGCCCGTCCTACTTTTGCTACGCGCGCGCTTCGAGTTGCACGGCATTGTCGCCGCACAGACGGCAGACTTCGCGAACCAGTTCCTGATCCGCGCGCACGCGCTGATCGGCGCGCAGCGTGGCGACCGCTCCTTCCGCTGAAACCAGATCGAACGCGACCGAACACGAGCCGGGCTTGTTAGCGAACAGCTCTTTCAGTTCATCGAGCACTCCGGCATCCACCGATTCCAGGTTTACGCGCACACGCATTACGCTGGGAGGGCGCTGCCCCATGTCTTCGAGTTTGCGCGCGTCCATCACCGCGAGGCGCGTTCCGGCTTCTTCCACGTTGACGCGGCCCTTCAGCAGCAAAGGCGCATTGCTCTTGAACACCGGTTCGAGTCGCGCGAAGGATTCCGGAAAGGCCAGAACTTCCAGCACTCCGGTCATGTCCTGCAGCGTGAGGATTCCCCAGCGTTCCCCTTTGCGCGAACGCATGCTGCGCATGGCGACGACGATGCCCGCGACGGTGATCTCTTCGCCGCTTCGCCGGCCTTCCACTCCGGCCAGGTCGATGGCGCCGAGATCCGCCAGCTTGGATGCGTATTTTGACAGCGGATGTCCGGAAATATAAAAGCCCACCGTGGCGAATTCCGCGGACAGCGTTTCGTGCTCGGGCCATTCTTCGAGGTCGGGCAAAGGCTCTTCGGGAGGTTCCGCGGCTGCCGAAGCGCCGCCGAAAAGGCCGTGCTGTCCGCTGGTTTTTTCGCGCTGGCGGCGCTGCGCTTTTTCCATGGCCCGGTCAATAACCGCGAACATTTGCGAACGGCGCGATCCGAGCGAATCCATGGCGCCCGATTTGATCAGGCTTTCCAGGACGCGCTTGTTCAAGAGCCGCGTGTCAATGTGATCGCAGAACTGGTAAATGGAAGAGAAGCGGCCAAGTTCCGCGCGCGCATCGAGAATTCCCTTGACCGTGTTTTCTCCCACGTTCTTGATGGCCCGCAGCCCGAAGCGGATCGCTTCGCCGACCGGAGTGAAATCGAGATCGCTGGAATTGACATCGGGCGGAAGGACCGTGATGCCCATGCCGCGCGCCTCGTTGATGTACTTCACCACCTTTTCGGTGTTGCCGGTTTCCGAGGTCAGCAGCGCGGCCATGAACTCGACGGGATAATGCGTTTTCAGATACGCCGTCTGGTAGGCCAGCAAAGCGTAGGCGCAGGAGTGCGATTTATTGAATCCGTAACCCGCGAATTCCGCCATCAGGTCGAAAATTTTCTCGGCCTTTTTCCCGGGAACTTTCCGCGTGGCGCATCCGGCCAGGAATTTTTCGCGCTGCGCCGCCATTTCAGCATGGTTCTTTTTGCCCATGGCGCGGCGCAGGATGTCCGCTTCACCGAGCGAAAAGCCGGCCAGGCGATTGGCGATCTGCATCACCTGTTCCTGGTACAGAATCACGCCGTAGGTCTCTTCGAGAATTTCCTTCAGCTCCGGCAGGTCGTAGGTGACTTTCTTTTTTCCGTGCTTGCGGTTGATGAAGTCGTCGATCATGCCGCCCTGGATCGGGCCGGGGCGGTAGAG
>Ga0210396_10001602_pt1 | contig 24195 bp, 20 predicted proteins | sample IncBWH17OmetaG_FD_155466 | JGI IMG/M metagenome (GOLD analysis project Ga0210396, IMG submission 155466) | Forest soil microbial communities from Barre Woods Harvard Forest LTER site, Petersham, Massachusetts, United States - Inc-BW-H-17-O ... | reverse complement strand
TTTGGAAGACGTCTTGAAACCGGCGATGAGCGAGCGCTTTGAGCGCCTCAGAAGGATGGGACTCCGCACGGTCATGATTACCGGCGATAACCCTCTGACCGCCAAGACCATTGCCGAGAAGGCGGGCGTGGATGACTTTCTGGCGCAGGCAACCCCTGAGGATAAGCTCGCTTACATCCGCAAAGAGCAAGCGGAGGGCAAGCTGGTGGCGATGATGGGCGACGGCACGAATGATGCGCCCGCTCTGGCTCAAGCCGACGTGGCCTTGGCGATGAATGCTGGTACCCAGGCCGCGAAAGAAGCAGCGAATATGGTGGACCTGGACAGCGACCCGACAAAGCTGATTGAAGTGGTCGAAATCGGCAAACAGCTTTTGATGACTCGCGGAGCTCTGACGACCTTTTCGATTGCGAACGACGTAGCAAAATACTTCGCCATCATCCCGGCCCTCTTCGCCGGCACCTTGCCGTGGCTGAAAACCATCGACATCATGCATCTGCATTCACCGACTTCAGCAATTCTTTCCGCTGTCATCTTCAATGCCTTGATCATTCCTGCGCTGATCCCTGTCGCACTGAAGGGAGTTACTTACAGGCCGCTGGGCGCGGACGCGCTCCTGCGCAGGAACCTGCTTATCTGGGGTTTGGGAGGTGTGATCCTTCCGTTCCCGGGCATAAAACTAATCGACATGATCATGGTAGCTTTCCATTTCGTTGCCTGATCTTTCCACTCACTTACGGAGGCATAAATATGTTTCGATACGTATCAAAGAGCGTTGTACTCCTGTCTTTCAGCGTAGTCATCTGCTGCGTCATATATCCATCTGCGGTCTGGGTGATCGGTCAGATTTTCTTTCCGTTTCAAGCCAATGGTAGCCTGGTCAAAGGTCCGGATGGAAAAATTGTCGGTTCCAGGCTGATTGCCCAACCATTCACCAAGGACGAATACTTCCAACCACGGCCCTCGGCTGCTTCCTACGATGCGTCGGCTTCGGCGGCATCCACCTACGCTGCCTCGAACTACCTGCTGCGCAACCGCGTCGCCAGCGCTCTCGGACCGATTGTGAAATATAAGAGCGGACCTAAAGCCGGGCAACTGGTTGCTCCCGACATCGAGGCTTGGTTTCAGCAGGACAAGTTCCTAGGTAATCCTCACATCGTGGCTCAGTGGGCGGACCTGCACAACGCCGTCGCCCAAGCCTGGGTGAATGCGGATCCAACTCACGGCCAATATGTCGACGCCTGGACAAAGGCGCATCCGGAGCCCGTTGCGAAATGGATTAAAGATAATCCGAGTACTCCCCAACCTAAGGCGCCGGATTTAGCAGTTCTGTTTTTCGACAACTTTTCTCAGGAGCACCCCGGTATGTTCCCTTCCGCCGTCACCCAGACCGGCGCGGACGGTAAGCCTCAAACCTCCATCCAGCCGGTTAAAGATGGCTCGGACATCCAGTCGAATTTCTTCGATATGTGGCGCCAGGAACACGCGGAGGCCGATCTTCAGGACGTGCCAGGTGATTTAGTGATGGCCTCCGGTTCCGGACTTGATCCCGACATAACCTTGGAAAATGCCGAATTTCAACTGGACCGGGTAGCCGCCAAGTGGGCTGACAACACCAAGCATGATGCGGGAGATATCCGTAAAGAGATCGACGGAATCCTGCAGGCGAATGCTTCCGCCCCGTTTGGCGGTCTGGCAGGTGAGAAGTTTGTTAACGTGCTGGAAGTCAACTTGGAGCTTAGCAAACGGTACGGGGTACCGAAATAGCTTTCACATGAGCGATCGAACACCGCCGGAGATTGTTCTGCAACGTCAGGGGCCGCCGATTATCCACCCAACCTTCTTGTTTAGGCTGATTGTTGGCCTAGTCGCTGTGCTCCTGGTTGCTCTCTTTGCCATCGATTCATACTTCGTTGTCGAACCGACGGAAATGGCGGGCGTGCGGCGCCTTGGGCAAGTCATTACCACGAAACCCCTTGGGCCCGGTCCGCATTTCAAGTTGCCGCTTATCGACCAAGTCGATCGATTACAGGTGTCTTTGGACACTTTCAAGCTCGACAGGCTTACGGTGAACACAATCGATAACCAGCCGATCGCCGTGACTGTCGGTCTGACGTATCGCATCCCTCCTCAGGCTGTGCTGCCGCTTCTCTATGAGGTTGGCCGGGCGGGGAATTTTGATATCACGGAGAACTTCGAGCGAATCGTTGCCGACCGAACCGCGAAAATTTTTGCTCAACAGAATACCACTCGCATCAGTGAAAACCGCGAACAAATTTTAAACGCTCTCAAGACTCTTTTATCGAACGACCTCGGGAACCTCTACCACATCGAAGTCGTGGATTTTCAGATTGCCGGCATTCTCTATTCAGACAGTTTCCGTGCTTCGGTCGAGGCAGCAGTCAAGGCGAAGAACGAGGCCGTTGCCGCCGAGAATACGGTAAACCGGATCCGATTCGAAGCTCAGCAAGCAGTCGAGCGGGCCAACGGCGAGGCCGAAGCGAAACTCAAATTAGCCGACGCCGATCGTCAATCGACGATTTTGAGCGCTCAGGGCAGGGCCGAAGGAATACGGCTGGAGGGTGAATCACGTGCAGGGGTGCTCCGGATGAACGCGGAAATCCTGAAAACGAGCCCGTTGGTGGTCGAACTTGCGAAAGCGGATCGTTGGAATGGCTCCCTGCCTCTCACATTACTTGAGGGCACTGGCAGTATGCCGCTTCTCTCTCTGCCGTCTGGCGAAGTATCCGACAAGAAGTGACGCCAGCCAATACCTACGATTTCATGGCCCGCAGGGGCGGCAAAAATTGACAATTGACTTCGACCGTCCCTCCGGGACGGAGCCTCTCTGCATCGCTCCCCAGGCACTTCGTGCCTGGCTACTATCAGCCTGTCCCTCCGGGACAAAAGCCATTCGCCCATCGAGGCGCCTCCCAATTATCTTAGCGCTTATGGGGATCACCCCTGGGATATACTTCTTTGGCCCGAAGGGACATAAGCTAAGCCCTAAAATTTTTGCGTCGCCCACTTTCTCGAAACGTCCAAACTACGCCCGCAAAAAACCGAGAACGATTGCAGACGACGACTCGTCGATACGTTCGTAGGCTGACCACCATCGCCGACCCTTTGATCGCAATTTGCGAGCCTCGGTTTATCCGATTCTCGCATTCTGCGAGTGAATGCCTTCGCCCGGTGTCACCTGGTTGATCAGCGTTTACCTCGCCGGCACTCGGCGCGCGCCGCCGGATGAGACAAACAGGGCGATTGGCACAGGAATAGCTATCTTTTGACGCGAATAAAAAAATTGGGTTAACAAGGGCTGGATCTAGCAACACCTCCTCCGCCGGATCCATAACTTGGCCTTCCTTTAGCGATCCCTCATTCGCTAGAAAGGGGCCGGTAGTTAACGCCGCTTATTCTGGCGCTAAGTGCCAGATGAGCGTTGTTTCTTAAATCACTTCAAAATCACGCTATTATGTCGCTCGAGATTTGGCTTCCAGGACTATTTCTCCTCGGACTTGTGTCGATGGCCGCATGCTTCCTTTTTATGGCAGCCTGCGAAAACATTTAACCCGGACCTACCTATGATTTACGTAACCGCGATCGTTTCCTTATTTCTTTTTATCTACCTGTTCGTGGCCCTGATTCGGCCCGAATGGTTCTGAGCGAGCATTCTCCACTCTAACCAGGAGCCTTAAACTATGTGGTTATTACCTATTTCAATTCTGATCGTCACCACCCTGCTGGCAATCCCGTTGAGCAAATATCTCTCCTGGATCATGGATGGAAAATATCGCCCTTGGGGACCGTTTCGATGGGTCGAAGTCAAACTAAATAGTGGGCCGCAAAACTGGAAGCAATACACCGGTGCTCTGTTGCTTTTCAACACGGTTCTATTTGTCTTTGGTTTTGTCGTCCTCTCCCTCCAGCCGTTCTTGCCATTAAACGATCTGGGCCGCGGAATGCTCGCTCCGAGTACGATCTTTCACAGTGTGGTTTCTTTCATGACCAACACTGATTTGCAGCACTATTCCGGAGATCAACATTTTTCCAACTTTAGCCAGACCTTTTTTTGCCTGGCGAATTTCTTCCTCTCAGCCTCGATCGGCTTCTGCGGTCTGACTGCCATTATCAGGGCTTTGCGAAGTGATTCCCATTTGGGGAACTTCTTCGTCGATATGTGGCGAGTCGTCATCTACACGTTCCTACCGGTTTCTTTTCTCCTCGCTTTGATTTTCTTGCAACAAGGCGCCCCGATGACTTTTGCCAGCGCGCATCCTGTTTCTACGCTGGAGCCGGCGGCGATGGGGACGGCTGACAACGGCCAACCCAAGCAGCAGACGGTCGTGGTTGGTCCGTTAGCGGCGTTTGTGCCGATGAAGCAGTTAGGCACCAACGGAGGCGGGTTTTATGGAATGAACTCCGCCCATCCCTTCGAGAATCCGACTGATTTAACGAACTTTCTCTCTTGCGTAGCAATGATGCTATTTCCGTTCTCATTGGTCTTGATGTACGGGCGGATGCTGAAAAGAAGAAAGCATGCGGCCGTCATATTTTCAGTGATGATGGCACTCATGATCGGCACCGTGGTCTGGGCTATTTACTTCGACACGCTGAAACCTAACCCTGGACTAACTGCGCAAACGGGTGGCCAGACCTATGAAATCCCCAGTGCCACCGCCCCGGGCGGGAAGCGTCAGGTCACCATTCCTGCGGTGGCCGGGTTGCCGGTGGATCAACATCTCGGCAATCTCGAGGGGAAGGAATTGCGTTTCGGCACTTCGGCGGGCGCCACCTTTTCGGCCTTGACCGTGGACGTCACGGACGGGGCGGTCAACTGTGAACACGACAGCTTGAACCCTGTGGCGGCGCTCTCGCCGATGGTCGGGATGTGGTTGAACTGCATCTACGGCGGAAAGGGTGTGGGGATGATCAATCTGCTGCTCTTTTTGATCGTGGGCGTCTTCGTGGCCGGCCAAATGGTGGGCCGAACCCCCGAATATCTCGGGAAAAAGATTGGTGGCCGCGAGATGAAACTAGCAATGATCGCGCTGCTGATTCACCCGATCATGATCTTGATGCCGACCGGGTTGTTCTCGGCAACGGACTGGGGAACCAAGGCCGTAAACAATCCTGGTCCGCACGGATTTTCTGAAATCATGTACCAGTTCTCGTCGGCCTCGGCGAATAACGGTTCAGCTTTCGATGGGCTGGGCGTCACCTATGGTCTGAACAACAACCCGAATCCCTCTCCGACTGCTGTTCAGTGGGATATCGCGACCGCATTGGTAATCCTCATCAGCCGGTTCCTGCCGATCATTGCCCCGATCGCCATGGCAGCAAGTCTGGGTGCAAAGAAGTCCGCTCCGTTCAGCCTGGGGACTTTGCGTGACGACACCTCGACCTTCGGTTTATTGCTCTGCGGAACGATTCTCATCATCGGCGCACTGCTCTTTCTTCCAGTAGCTGCCCTAGGGCCGCTGGCAGAACATTTCGGTCCAATTCCATTCGGTGGCTGAACCCACCATAGATCAATCCTAAGAAAGAAAAATTGATATGGCTACCGTATTAAAACCAATCCAAATTTCGCGTGAGACTGCGCAACCGCCGGGTCGCCATCAAACGGCGCGGCTGCTGACCCCTGGCACCGTCGGACCAGCCTTGAAGCAGGCTTTCGTGATGTTGCGTCCGGACATTCAATGGAAAAATCCGGTGATGTTCGTGGTGGAAGTAGGCGCTTTCCTGACCCTTGCCTACCTCATTCAGGCATTGTTAGGGAAATCTGAAAGCCAGGTGTCAACTGGCTATTTTGTTGCGCTGGACGTCTGGCTCTTTCTGACTGTCCTGTTCGCGAACTTCGCGACCGCTTTGGCAGAGGCGCGCGGAAGAGCCCAGGCCGATTCATTAAAGAAAACTCGCCGAGACACGATCGCCCACCGGCTGACCAGCGGAGATAAAATTGAGGAGGTTGCGTCGACCGTTTTGAAGATCGGCGACCGAGTTATCGTCGAAACCGGACAGATCGTACCTGGCGACGGCGAAATCATCGAAGGCATCGCTTCCATCGATGAATCCGCGATCACCGGTGAGTCCGCCCCGGTGATTCGCGAGGCAGGGGGCGACCGATCCGGAGTCACCGGCGGGACCCTCGTGGTGTCGGACCGGATCGTGATTCGAATTACCTCCGGCGCCGGGGAATCCTTCCTGGACCGCATGATTGGTCTCGTCGAAGGAGCGATCCGTCAGCGGACACCGAACGAAATCGCGCTGACCCTGGTCCTGAGTGCCTTCACGTTGATCTTCTTGATCGTGGTGATTCCGCTCTGGGCCATGGCGCTGAACGCCGAGCAATACATGGTGGGCTATCTCGGGCTTCAGGAACCACTGCACAGTCTGGGAACAGACGTGCCGACTTTGATCGCGCTTTTGGTCTGCCTGATTCCCACCACGATCGGCGCTCTGCTGGCCGCCATCGGAATCGCAGGAATGGACCGGGCCCTGCAAGCCAACATCCTGGCCAAGAGCGGCAAAGCCGTCGAGACCGCGGGAGATATCGACGTGGTTTTACTCGATAAAACCGGCACGATCACCATGGGCAACCGACACGCCACAGAGTTTCTGCCCGTTGGCCGGCATTCAGCTTCGGATGTCGCCCGTTTAGCATCGCTGGCCTCCGCAGCGGATGAGACTCCCGAAGGCAAAAGTATCAAGGCCAAGGCCAAGGAGTTGATCACCATTGACCAACTTCCGCTCAACGTTCCGGACGGCGCCGAGTTTGTTCCGTTCACCGCGCAAACGCGCATGAGCGGCATCAACCTGCCGAACGGCCAAAAGATACGCAAAGGTGCTTCGGACGCCATCGTCAAGCTGATCAAGGAGCAGAACGCGCGTGTTCCGGCCGAGCTTGACGCGTTAGTCCAAAGTGTCGCTTCCAAGGGTGCAACACCGCTCGTCGTGGCCGAAGACCTGCAAATCGTTGGCATCGTCGTCTTGGAAGACGTCTTGAAGCCGGCGATGAGCCAGCGCTTTGAGCGCCTCAGACGAATGGGCCTGCGAACGGTCATGATCACCGGAGATAACCCGCTGACTGCCGCGACCATCGCCAAAAAGGCAGGAGTGGACGATTTCCTCGCGCAGGCCAGGCCAGAGGACAAGCTCGCTTACATCCGCAAAGAGCAAGCCGAAGGTAAGTTGGTTGCCATGATGGGAGATGGCACGAACGATGCCCCAGCCCTGGCTCAAGCGGACGTCGCCTTGGCGATGAACGCCGGGACGCAGGCCGCCAAAGAAGCAGCGAACATGGTGGACCTCGACAGCGACCCGACCAAATTGATTGAAGTCGTCGAGATCGGCAAGCAACTCTTGATGACCCGCGGTGCGCTGACGACCTTCTCGGTCGCCAACGACGTCGCGAAATATTTTGCGATTATCCCAGCGCTTTTCGCCGGCACTTTGCCATGGCTGAAGAGAATTGACATCATGCAGCTCCACTCGCCGACCTCCGCAATCCTTTCGGCGGTTATTTTCAACGCCCTCATTATTCCACTACTTATCCCGGTGGCCCTGAAGGGAGTCAGTTACCGACCTTTGGGAGCTGACGCCCTTCTGCGCAAAAATCTGCTGATCTGGGGCCTCGGAGGAGTCATCATCCCCTTCATCGGAATAAAGATAATCGATCTTATCATGGTCGCCTTCCATCTCGTTGCCTAACATCTAACTATTTTCGGAGGCATCAATATGTTACGCTCCTTATTAAGCAGCATCCTGTTGCTGGTTTTGACCATCATTATCTGTTGCGGGGTTTACCCCCTAACAGTCTGGGCCATTGGCAAAGTCTTTTTCCCGTTTCAAGCGGACGGTAGTTTGTTAAAAGGTCCAGACGGTTCCATTGTTGGTTCGAAGTTAATCGCCCAACCGTTTACCAAGGACGAATACTTCCAACCGCGGCCTTCGGCTGCGTCCTACGACGCCTCCGCTTCGGCCTCCTCAACCTATGCGGCCTCGAACTATCTGTTGCGCAACCGCGTCGCCACCTTGCTGGGACCAATCGTGAAGTACCAGAGCGGGCCCAAAGCGGGTCAACTGGTGGCGCCGGATCTTGAGTCCTGGTTTCAGCAGGACAAATTCCGGGGTAATCCGCACCTGGTGGCACAGTGGGCCGACTTGCACAACGCTGTCGCCCAGGCCTGGGTGAATGCAGATCCCACCCACGGCCAATACGTGGATGCGTGGTCCAAGGCACATCCGGATTTGGTGGCCAAATGGATCAAGGACAACCCGAGCACACCTCAACCGAAGGCGCCGGATTTGGCGGTTCTCTTCTTCGAGCACTTTTCCGCGGAGCACCCCGGTATGTTCCCTTCAGCCGTCACCCAGACCGGAGCGGACGGTAAGTCTCAAAGCACCATTCAACCGGTCAAGGATGGATCAGACATTCAGTCGAATTTCTTCGATATGTGGCGCCAGGACCACGCCGATGCCGATCTGCAGGACGTTCCAGGTGATCTGGTGACGGCGTCCGGCTCCGGCCTCGACCCGAACATCACACTGGCAAACGCGGAATTTCAATTGGATCGGGTCGCCGCGAAGTGGGCTGACGACACCAAGCATGATGCCGGAGCGGTCCGGAAAGAGATCGGCCAAATCTTGCAGAATAATGTTTCCGCACCGTTTGGCGGACTGGCTGGTGAAAAGCTCGTCAACGTACTGGAAGTTAATTTGGAGCTTTGTCGGCGGTACGGCCTGCCAAAATAGCGTTCATGACAGCATTTTTCACTCACCTCTTTAAGCCGAGCGTTCATCGGATCGTTAGGAGGGCACTGGCCCTCCCAGCTCGCGGTGCCGTCCCAAACGATGTGCTGATTTTGCACAGCCTGTTGCTCTCGGGCCGTTGTTTAAAGCTGGAGTGGCGCGCGCGAGATATTCATCCCTGGGATCGTGACCTTCCGCCGGAACAGCAAGCCGAGTTGTTCAGCAAACAAGCGTTGCAAGACACAGACGCAGCACTCATTCGACTCTTTCAAGGGCTCTCCGAAATCGAGGAGATCGAGTTTCAGGTACTCCAACCCGATGGTTTTGGTGATATCATTCTCGGCGGGGTCGTGGACCGCGCAAGAGTTCTCGATCCCGAACAACCGCTTTCGCTACGAATGAGGCTACTTTTGCTGGGTGTAACCTATCAATTGGCCGATGATCATTTAGTGCGTCTCCCGGCCAATTCATGGGTCAGCCCTCTCGCTGGACCAGGTCACCGAATTCAAAAAATTTGACGGCCAGCCTGTCACCCACTTTCCATGGGCGGTCCTTCGGCACGATCCAGGAAAATTCAAAACGTTCGCCGACCTCCTCAGGCAACGGGTCCGGCGGGATAACTTTTGCGAAAGTGATCGAGACCCTGGCACAGTTGAGAGGATAAACGAAAAATCCTTCAATCTCCTCGTAACCGTCCTTCGGGTGGGACAAGATTCTGGTGATTGTGCCGTATCCTACGCGCATTAAGGCCAGCTTACGCCCCTTTCCGAAATGCGGCCACCGGCGATTTGTCCCGCTGGCCCAGCTCACGTCGCTCCGAGATACGCAACCGACGAACAACCCCGCCGCCGGCCCATTTTCAACGCAGCCCTTCGGGCCGCGCAGCTCAAGGAATTTAGGAGACGGTACACTAGCAAAAACGACCAAGTGGCTCGATGGATAAAGATTACATAGGGTGCTGGCTGCTAGGTATCTGCGTTGCCCTTGCGTTTCTCATCCCCCTCATAGGATTGGGATTCTGCATCTACCGAATAGTAGAACACTTTCTCAAATGAGCCCTCTGAAAACATCTCAAACAGCGCTTAACTTAGAACACTTTCTCAAATGAAACGAGGTCGGAGAGTTCGTGGGAAAGGAGGTCGCCGATGCGCTCGATGGTCACATCTGGGACCGGAAAGGCGCCGAGCATCTTCGGGTCGTGCGCGAACTTGCCTTGGCGCGGAAATACCGTCGTCACGCGTTCGCCCCAAGCCTTCTTCATTGCCGCGAGAATGCGCGGCTTGTCGTCAATTACTACGTAATGCGCCGCCGGATAACGTCTCTCGATATCGGCCAGCGCCTCTTCTTTGTGAATGTAGATGAGCACGTGCCCTGAGACAGCTTCGTCGATTCCCGAGCGCTCGACTTTGCGCGGTTGAAAGACGACATCGCCATCCGAGAGAATCACGGTCTGCCCCCAACTCCGCAGCCGCTTCAGCACGTCGAGCGCGCCGGGATAGAGGCGGTCGGCAAAGGGATAGTCCACCAGATAGGAGGACATCTTCAGCAAACGGATATCGGTCGGATGTTCGTTCCGATAACGTTGCAAAGCGCCGAGGTAATCACGATAGCCAAACTCTTCGAAGAGGTTCTCAAGGATCTTCGAGTAACGGTCCCGACAAGCTGCGTCGAACTCCCTTTCAAGATGTTCCTGGAGGTCGTTCTGAATGTGGTCAGTGTCGAGCAATGTATTGTCCACATCCACGAGAAAGACGAAAGGAAACCGTTCGCTCATATCTTCGCTCTTCCAATTAATGTTAGTCGCCATGAACGGATCAAGCGCGGAGCCCAGGCCGAGAGCTGGGCGTTCGGACAGTGTAAATCTAAGGAGCGTTCATCTCCAGCTTGAGGGCAGCCGCGATCGCCGGAGCGCGGCGACCGGCAATGACGTGCCAGACGTTCTCCGACGCTTTCATCACGGCGCCGGCGCCGGCGCTCTTCAGCGCTTCCGCATCGGCTCGGCGACCGTCCCGCAGCACAAACCGTAAACGGGTCATCGCCACATTCTCGGCCAACTGAACGTTCGAAGACCCGCCGAAAGCGCTTACTAAGTGGTGAGCGGAAGCGGAGTCTTCGGCGCTTGCCTGAACCGGTTCCGCAGAGATCGGTCCAACAGTGGCCTCTTCGTTGACTACCGGCTCGTGCACCGCTGGTCCAAGCGCAGCATATTCTCCACTGGCCATCGCATCCCGGATCTCGCCGGCGACAATTTCGGCTTGAGGGCCGATAACCACCTGCAAAGCATTCCGACTGGGCCGAACGATGCCACGCGCGCCGAGGGTCCGGAGCGCGGCCTCGTTGACCAATGAATCGTCCACTACTTCAAGCCGCAGACGGGTCGTGCAGGCATCCACCAGCGTAAGATTCCGATTACCACCTAAAGCTCTCAAGAAGCCGACTGCCCCGGCAAGAGCAACCGGAGCCTCTCCACCGTCTGCGGCGCCGACTACCGGGTCTTCTTCAGCGCGGCCGGGCGTTGCCAGGTTAAACTTCCGAATCGCGAAGCTAAAAAGGAAATAATAAATCAGGAAATAGACCAAGCCGACTGGTAGTAACACCCAACCGTTCGTTCCAAGCCTGTAGCTGATGATGTAATCGAACGCACCGGCCGAGAAGGTGAATCCGAGCCTGACGTGCAAGAGGCTCATCAACGCCATTGAAATGCCGGTCAGGATTGCATGGATCACGTAGAGGACTGGCGCGAGGAACATGAAAGTGAATTCTACGGGCTCGGTCACGCCGGTCAGGAAGGCGGTTAGAGCCATGGAGAGTAACATTCCTCCCACTAGTTTCCGATTCTCTGGACGGGCGGCGCGATACATCGCGAGACACGCCGCCGGAAGGCCGAACATCATAATCGGGAAGAAGCCGGTCATGAAGTGGCCGGCCGTAGGATCACCGGCGAAGAAGCGATGGAGATCCCCGGTCACCACTTTTCCATCGTCTCCGGGGAAGCTGCCGAAGACAAACCAGACAAGACTGTTCAGGATGTGGTGCAGACCAGTGACCAGGAGGAGCCGGTTCAGCACACCGTAAATGAAGAGACCTACGGCACCGGCGCCAGTGAGCGTATGGCCCACCCAGTCGATGCCTGTCTGCACCGCCGGCCAGATGAAGCCGCACACTAAACCGAGAACCACGCAGACCAGACCGGTAATGATTGGGACAAACCGTTTTCCTCCGAAGAAAGCGAGGTATTCGGGGAGCTTGATGTCCTTGAACCGATTGTACAGATTGCCAGCCACGATGCCGCAGAGGATGCCTGCGAGGACACCCATATCCAGCTTGTCGTTGATCGACTTCAAGACGGCCGTCAGGATCAAATAGCCGATACCTCCGGCCAGACCGGCTGCGCCATGGTTCTCCTTGGCAAAACCCACCGCGACGCCGATGGCGAAAATTAGGGCGAGATTGGCGAAGATCGCGTCACCGGCGGACGCGATCCATTTAATGTTGAGTAGATCCGGCTGTCCCAAGCGGAGCAGAAGTCCGGCCACTGGAAGCACCGCGATCGGCAACATTAACGCCCGACCGAGTTTCTGAAATTTAGCAAACGAAGTTGTATTCATGTTCTTGGAGATCTTGCGGCCGTTTTTTCCGTTCTCTTCCCGCCACTCTACCTTTCAACCGGGAAAGCCTCTTCGACCAGTGCCCGGACTTCGACCGCGGTATCCAACTCAACCGCTTTTTCCGCCAGCTTCCGGCAGTTTCCGAGATCCAGGGATCGGACTTGAGCTTTGATCTGCGGCACCATCGGGATGCTGACGGAGAGTTCCGCCACACCGAGGCCGACCAACAATGGGACCGCGGCCGGCTCGGAGGCCATTGCGCCGCAAACACCAACCCATCGCTTGTAAAGCGAGGCTCCCTCGACCGTGACTGAGATGCCCCGCAGAACCGCAGGATGGAGACTGTCGAGCTTGCGGCCTAGAATCGGATGCCCACGATCGATGGCGAGAATATATTGGGTAAGATCATTACTGCCGATGGAAAAGAAGTCGGCTACGGCTGCAAAGCGATCCGCTAGCATCGCCGCCGCCGGCGTTTCCACCATGATCCCCAGTTCCGGTAAATCCGAAACCCCGAGTTCTTGAGCCAAAGAGCTCAGCACGCCGCGAAGCTCTCGAACTTCTTCAACTCCGCTGACCAGCGGTAACATAATGCGGTATCGGCCACGCGAGCCGATCCGGAGAATCGCCCGCAGTTGATCCCGATAAAGGTCCGGGCGCTCCTGGGAGAGCCTAACCCCGCGTATGCCAAGGCTCGGATTGTCTTCATGGATTTGAGGAAAATAGGAAGGCAACTTATCGCCTCCCAGATCGAGGGTTCGAATGATCAACGTTCGGTCTCCCAGGGCCGCGGTGATGGCAAGATACTCGGCTAGATGCTCCTCCTCGGTCGGAGGCTGAGCGCGGTCCAAAAACAGGAACTCGGTCCGGAGCAAACCGATCCCGTCGGCGCCCATTTTCACCGCTTCCCGCGCCTCAGCTGGGCCTCCAATGTTCGCGGCGATCTCGATCCGTGTCCCATCCAGGGTCACCGCCGGCCCATGCGCCGTCTGCTGGTTTTCGAGGAAAAGAGCTTCTCGTTGACGTTGCAAGGCACGGATTTTCTCGAGTCGCTGGCCGGTCGGTTTCGTTTCGAGCAAGCCGTCGGTGCCGTTCAGCACAATCTCTTCGCCTTCCGTCAGCGCCAGCGCGGCGACCGGCAGACCGGCTACGGCAGGCATTCCCATCGACCGAGCAACGATTGCGACGTGCGAAGTCGGTCCACCGCGGACCGTTGCAAAGCCGGCGAGCCTGGTGCGATCCAACGCGATCAGGACCGAGGGCGGCAGATCCTCGGCGACGAGGATCGATTCGCCAGTTAGTTCTGGAAATTGGGGTTGGACGTTCGTGAGGCGCCAGAGGACCCGCAGCGCTACGTCCTCGATATCGGCGGCGCGCCCAGCAAGAAGGCCACTCTTGAGCGATCGAATTTGCTCTTCACAGGCGCGAGCAGCCGCTTGCCACGCCCACTCAGCGCTCTTGCCTTGGCCGATCCACTTTTCCGCCTCGGTGACAAGCAGCGGATCTTCCAGAATGATCCGGTGGGCGAGGAGGATTTCACCCTGACTTTCGCCAGCCTCCGCGCGTTCTGCTTCGATATCGCTTCGCGTCGCAGCAACGGTTTCGTGGAGCCGCTTTCTTTCCAGCGCACTGTCCACAGCGTACTCTTCCACCTGAACCACCGGCCGAACCAGCTTCGCGACGCGGCCGATCGCCACGCCAGGAGAGGCTGAGACGCCTCGCAGGACGTCCGGTTCCTCTTGACCCGCAACGGCGGCCGGGGTCGGAGTCGCTATTTTCTCGACGGGGGCAGCCGATGGCCTTCCTTCCACCCGACCAAATGCTGAACGCGCAGCCGACTCCAAAGCCTTAACGGCTTCCGCGGCGTCCGCGCCTCGTGCGACGATTCGAATCGAATCACCAAGTTCAATTTCCAGCCCGAGAAGTGCGACAACACTTTTGGCATCCGCCACTTTCCCGGACGGCCTGAGAATCTCAACGATGCTTTTAAAATGGCGTGCGGCATCCGCTAGAATAGCGGCCGGACGGGCATGAATTCCGTGTTCGGCTTCGACGACAATCGGCGCGGATTCCACTCGAGGCAGCGCTCCGTCGAGCGGTGACGGCGCCACCTCCGCAGGCCGGTCTTCGATGTGGACGACGAAAAAAGGCGTAGTGCCGGCCTCGGCAATTCCTTGAAACGGGTTAGTAGGATGAAAGCGGTCGTTATTCGCAACCAGGACAACGCTGATCAGACTTTTAGCTTTCCGAGCGATCACGTCCGCGTCGAACTCGATTAAGAGGTCGCCTTTGCTTACCCGTTGACCGTCCGAGACCCGAACCTGGAACCCTTCTCCGTCCAAACTCACCGTCTCGAGCCCGATATGAATCAAAATCTCGACGCCTTCGTCGGTTGTTAAACTGACGGCGTGCCGCTTTCGGTGAACCTGTGTCACCGTCCCGTTGCATGGAGACAAAACCCGGTTATCGAGCGGATCGATGGCCAATCCGTCGCCCGCCATCCGCTGAGCAAAAACCGGATCAGGCACATCCTCAAGTGGGACAACGGGACCGGACAAGGGGGAATAGAATATGAGGTCCATTGGGTGTGTAACGTTTTATATTAGACGAATCCTAAGCCCTGAATTCTTGCCACTCGGGCTCGTTCTCAAAGATCCAATCATAGTAATCCCGTTCTTTGAGTTCCCGGGCTGCTTCCTCGTCGACGATCACCTTGCAATTAGGGTGTAACTGCATGGCCGAGGCGCTGATCATGGCTGTGATGGGTCCTTCCACTGCCTTGGCCAGAATGGACGCCTTGGCCCCTCCGGTCGCCAACAACAGCAGCTCGCGCGAATCTAAGATAGTGCCCACGCCCATTGTCAGTGCCCGTTTCGGCACTTTTTCCGGGTCGCCCCCAAACATTGCCGCATTTTGCTGGCGTGTAATGGGCGTAAGCGCTTTCTCCCGGGTACGCGACATCAGCGCCGAGAGGGGTTCGTTAAAGCCGATATGGCCCGCTTCACCAATGCCCAAAAGTTGCACGTCGATTCCACCCACCTCCCGAATCAGCTGCTCGTAGCGAGTGGTCTCAGCGCGTAAATCGGCGGCCATGCCATCCGGGACGTGAGTATTGGCAAGGTCAATGTTGATCCGGTGAAAAAGGCGATGATTCATGTAATAGCGATAGGAGTGGTCGTCCTCGGCGGGGACGCCAATGTACTCGTCCAAGTTGAACGTACGGCAGCGCGAAAAATCCATGGCTTTCTTCCCTTGCGGGTCAACCAGCCGGTCGTAAACACGTTCCATCGTGCGGCCGGTGGCTAACCCCAATACCAGGTCGGGCTTTGAGCGCAGGCGAGCCGCGATCAGGCGAGCGACGAGCTCCGCTGCCAGCTCCGCGTTCGGTCGAATGATCACTTCCATGGTCAGTTGTCCGTTGCGGTGAGAAAAAGTTTGCTCAGATCATCCTGGCTGGAAAGCACTTGGCCGCGCTCTAGCACTTCGTGCAATCGCCCCTCGGTCCAACGACGCAGCCGGTACAGCGTGGCGAAGGCGAAGGATGGCGCCGGGCCACCTTGGCCGCCGACCAGCTCCGCCCCGCGACGTACGTTGTCCATCATCCAAGCCGGCAGGCGCAAGTGGTAGGCATTCCGCGCGACTTCACCCACATGCAGCGAAAGCGCCGCCACTAAATCGGCCACATCCGTCGCACTCGACTCGACCATCAGGTTGGGCGCATCCATGGCGCCCCAGAATTCCGTTTCAACCACTCGGCAAGCTAAACTTGAACATCGGCCCATCGCCTCAAGCACCAGGTAATGGGTGCCAATGTGAGTTTTATTCCAGTCGTCCGCGTGCGGCAAAAAAACAATCGAAGGCCGTTGCACCGCCAGGAGGTCGGCGATCGTCTCGACTGCGGCGGACCACCGCTTCGGCTGCTGTTCCCGTGACGTCAGGTTGATTCCCTCTAACCCCCTTTCTCCGGTCGCCACCAAACCGAAACCTATGTAGGCGCAGCAGTTGTGCAGCTCCTGCCACCGTTCGGCTTGCCGCTCCGCGAGGCTGCCTAAGGTCACCGCTACGTTGATAACGTTCAGCTTTTGTTCCCGCAGCAGCCGTAACGGCAGCCCGCCAATAATGACCTCGTCGTCCGGGTGAGGCGAGAAGATCAACGCCCTGGGCATGTCTGCCGCCATGGCCGGCCGGACGGGCGGGATGAGTCCCACAGGGCTGATTGCCTCCCCTTCGCTCAGTAACCGGGAAAAGCCGTCAACCAAAGACTGATAGGGGTTGTTTGTCGCCATGAGTTACTCTATCTACTGTGTAAGGCGTTGGACTACAAAATGTAATCGGTCCTGAGAAAGTTAGAATGCCTTCGAGTCACAATCTCTTGGATGATGTCGCGGCTTTCCGGATTCGATTGGGCCGCGACCAACGAGCGAATGGAGAAGCAACGCAAGGCGTCGCTGATCGAAAGCGTCGCTTCTGCGGAATCTTTCCGGCCCGCAAAAGGCAGCGTATCCGGCCCTCGCTGACACTGAGCATTCAAGTTAATCCGACAGACCTGGTTGGCCAGAGGATCAATGAGTTTGACGAACTTGTCGGGGTCACGGCCAAATAAGCTGACCTGTTGGCCATAGTTGGATTGAGTGACATAGTCCAGGAACTCTTGTTCGTCCTGATATGCACAAACTGGCACGACCGGTCCGAACTGTTCTTTGGTATAGAGTTCCATCCCGGGACGGACGGGATACACCACGGCGGGAAAATAAAGGGTCTCACACCACGTCCCCCCACCCGCATTCACTACCTTTGCGCCCTTGTTCACCGCGTCGTCGACCAAGGCTTGCATGGCTCCGACCTTATCGAATTCCGGCATCGGAGTGAGCTTCACGCCTTGATCCCAAGGCAAGCCGAACGGGAGGGCATTCACCGCCTGGCTCAGCTTTTCGAGGAAAGCGTCCACGATCGAGGCGTGAACGAACGTGAGCTTGAGACCGGTGCAACGTTGACCATTAAAACTGAGCGCTCCAGTAACCACCTCCCGCACCGCCACCTCGAGATCGGCATCCGCCATGACCAAGGCAGGGTTTTTGGCATCCAAGCTCAAGATGCTGCGCAACCGATGCGGCCGGGGATGCTCCCTTTTCAGGATATCGGCCGCTCGGCTCGAACCGATGAGAGCGAGGATGTCCACGTTGCCGCTTTTCATGAGCGCCGGGGTTATCTTGGCACCGCTGCCATAAATGAAATTGACCACGCCGGGCGGAAAGCTGACCTCAAAGGCGCGCAATAAGGGCTGATGCAGCAGCACGCCGAATTTTGGCGGTTTCACCACTGTCGTGTTGCCCATGATGAGCGCCGGAATCAGTGTCGTGTACATTTCGTTCAAGGGATAGTTGAACGGCCCCATTGAAAGACAAACCCCAAGTGGTGCACGCCGGACTTGCGCGATCACTCCGCTATCCAGGCTGAAACGGGAATTCGTCCGATCGACTTCTTTCAGCGCCTCGACCGTCTTGTGGATGTATTGTAACGTGCGGTCAAATTCCTTGCCACTGTCCTCAAGGCTCTTGCCGATCTCCCACATCAGCAAGTGCACGACTTCCCGGCGCACCGTCAACATTTCGGCGGCGAACGTTTCCACCGCCGCGATGCGTGCTGCTACACTCATGGTCGGCCAGGGACCACGGCCATGGTCCCAAGCCCGGACAGCTGCGTTCAACCCCGCCATGGCCGCATCTTCGTCCATCGCAGGCACGTGACCGATAATCGGCCGCCGTAGTGTTCCGTCAGCCTGTCGGAGGCAGATCGGCGAGCTCACCTCAGCTAGCGTGCCTTCCCAAGTACGGATTTGGCCGTCGAGGAGATAAAATCGTTCCTCGCGGCAAGGATCAAGCCGAAACGTTGGAGGGATTTCCTCGGGCGATAGAAAACAGCGGCCGAGCGTTTCGACGGAACAGGGATCTGAGGTTGTCATCACGCGCGTGGGGTCGGTCGGATTTGTCGGGAGTTCGGTGACGAATGCTCGGTCCGACGTTTGAAGGTTCCCAATACTCTTTTGGAACTTTTACGATTGCTTTTGCCTATGACGGCACGTCCACCTCGATCTCGTCGGCGTCAGCAAGTGATTGCATCAACCCCTGGCGGCGACCGTTGAGGTTACCTCTTGCTACGGACTAATTCAGATTGCCAAGATGTTTGTCGTGCTCACGCAAGACTAACACCGGGCAGGATGCCCTCCGGACAATTGCCTTTGTGTCGCTACCATACGCGATCCGCTGGAAATATTTGTCACCGTGAGTGCCCATAATCATCAGATCGGTCTGCAAGTCCTTGACCGCCTTCACGATCTCCTCGCAATGCCGACCCCGACGAAACGCCGTGCTGCAATTTGCGTATTCTTTTCTGGTATCTTCTCCAAGAACTTGGAGGAGACGTTCCCTATCTTTCCGATGCTCCTCTATCGCATCGTAAACGTACCCACCCCGCAAATAACTCAAATTGTAAGGCTGCTCATAAGCGTGCAGCAGAGTCAGATGGGCGCCAGACAAAAGAGCGAAAGTAATTGCATATTTTATTGTCTTGCGGCTTTCCACCGTTAGATCGGTCGGGACAAGGATTTCCTTGATTCCGTTAAAAAAGCGACCATGATGAGGATTCAACCGATCCCCCAAATCCTGCGTTTTCCCGAAATCAATATTCTTAGTCACTGGGCTATCTCCTCTTTTCTTAACCTAAGCTAGCCTTGAACGACTCAGGCACCTACCCGGCGGGTGTCCGTTTTAAACCCTGGATTGCGCTAAATAGATAGAAGCCAGGAGCCAGGACGAGCTCGAGTACGAGTACCCAGGCTAAGTATCTGTTTAGCGCCGGTTTCCTCGCAATCGTTCTTAAAATCGTACTCGTACTCGATTTTTGAACCTCGAAGCCTCGAAGCTAGAAGCGGTCTATGATCTGGGAAAACCCAAATCGATCAAACCACCCAACCGGGCGCCTCTCCTCGGCGTAATGGAAAAGCGAGTACGAGGAGAGGACGAGGAGACGAGTGGAGGGGGAAAAGGCCACAAGCTCGAAGACGAAACGCGCGTTCGAACGGAACCTCTCCTTCCTCGCATTTTTTGGAGGCTGGTCAAATCAAAGTAAGCCGAGTGCTCAATTGGGGCCGAAGACACGACGTTAAGCAGATACCAGGGTAAACCCTGGGCTGGGCTAAACTTTTTTGGCCTCTGGGCCACAGAACGCCCTAAATTTTTCCGGCGTCCACTTCCTCGAAATGTCCAAACTACAAAGCCATTCGGGCCGTAAAACTGGCGCTAAACACATACAGCGTTTTAACGCCGGGAATCTCCCCATTCGGACGACGCGCCCCGTAGGTGCGCCAGAAGGACGGAGATACCATACAAATTCGACCCTTGGCTCCTTGACTCCTTGGCTCCTGACTAGGCCAACAGCAAAATGCGGGCCTTGTTCGCCAATCCCGATGTAGTTAAACCGGCACGACAGCGCCTAAATTGACTTCGTATGAAGGTTCAATGCTCGAGGAATAATGACACACCAGATCGGTTGACTAGGACAATAGAGAAGAGATCTTCAGGATGGGCGCTGCTCTGCGGCATTTTGCTGGCCGATTTCGGACTCTTACTGATCGCTTTTGCCGGATTGGATGCGCGAAAGGCCAGTATGCAAAATCTTCTCTACTTAGGCGGCGGAATGCTCTGTCTTGTTGGGCTCGTTCTCATCTGGATCGGCACCTCAAAACTGGCGAATGGAGGTGCTCAGTCCGCCGGGAACCGGTTTGTGGCCGCTGAATCGCTCCCTCTTGTCCATCTTGTCCAAGTACCGCCTTCCCACGAAGAACAAGCTTGGGAGCAATCTGCCCAACGGATGGTTAGCGTCATGCCGCACCATGGATTATATGAAAATCAGCGATAACAGACAGAAGAAGTAAATATGAAATCCTTAAAGGCTGAAATTTCGACAGATAGATCACTATCGATAGAGAAAGTATTGGTCGCTGTCAATCTGTCGGAGCATTCCGAGACCACAGCGATCTATGCCGCAGAAATAGCCAAATCTTTCCATGCTTTCCTCACGATCGCTTATGTCTATCAGCCTGTATCGCTCTGCGAATATGTCAGTGAAAACACCTGTACGGTGCTTGAAGAACAGCGGAACGATTTACAAAGAATGCTCAACGAACTCACGCGCAAGATCCAAAACACAAACGTGAGATGCCAATCGGTCTTTCTCATTGGAGAGCCAGCGGAACAAATCTCGCGGCTGGCCCGCGATATGGAGGCCGACTTGCTCGTAACCGCCAGTCATCATCCGACGTTTCTCGGACGCCTGTTCAATCTGGGCCAAGCACTTCACCTCCAGCATCGGGCTCCCTGTCCTGTTTTGATTTATCACGAGAAAGACATCGTGGCGACCAATACCCACCGCCGAAACTTTGGCACAGTCAGAGGCAAGCAGCCAGAATTGGTGTGAATGAATCGCGCGCCCTCTATAACAAAAGGAGCCCGATGAAAGTAACTGCCGACCTTCCAGAAAACCAAAGAGAATCCGCCGTTCAGTGCACTGCTCACGCTGAACCTGTCTTTCGCCGAATCCTCGCGCCGACCGATTTTTCCCACAGATCGGAGGCCGCTCTGGACTATGCAGTAAAATTGGCCCATCGAATGCATGGACAACTTACTCTCCTACATGTCTTACCGGAGCCGTCCGCCTTTGACTATACCATGAACGGATATGCGCATGGAGAGTGGGACCAAGCGAAAGAAGAGGCAGAAAAAAATCTCGCTGAGGCGGTCACCCACGCCAAGCGCACTTTCCTGGAAGTCGACTCGAAGTTTCGCTCCGGGCCGGATCTTTGTCATGAGATCCTCAGCACGGCAAAAGAGATTTCAGCTGATCTTTTGGTTTTATCGACGCATGGATATATCGGTTGGAGACACCTGTTGTTCGGCAGCGATGCCGAAAAGATCCTTGAACACGCACCGTGTCCCATTCTGGTCGTACGTTAGTGTCCTGGGCTCTTCGCTGGGTGGGTACGGTTCCCAGGGTTGAAACCCTGATCTTTATACACAATTCGGAGAAACGGCGGATATCTGGAAAGCATCGCTTGATGGTACGAACAATTACAGGCCTGTGCAACATTGCTTTCCGGAGTCCACGGCAGCCACGCGAAGGCGTAAAGTAGCATAGGCCTGTATTTTGTTCGCACCGGCGAGCGATACTTTTCCAGACAATCGATAGTGGCGCTGGACGACCGCTTTCCCGCCGACAGACTATGTGTAATGACCAGGGTTGAAACCCGGTATCTGTTCAGCGTCGGTTTTACGGCCCTTCGGGTCGTAAAACCGGCGCTAAACAGATACGCTTCCCCTCGGAAGCGTCAGGCCCCTTGCTGGCCCGAGAGAGGCAGCCACCCTCCGGGAGGCTCAGATCCGACCCCAACTCCTAAACATCAGACATTGTTTGGCGAGAAGCGGCGAGGCCTCGAATGTATTGGGCGCGCTCGAACGCTCCCGGGTCGGAACAATTCCAATTTTTTTGACTCATGTTCCCTTTGAGCTCTGCGACCGAATCATACCCGTGCTTTTCCATCCACTCTTCCATTTGACGTTCAATGACCCGAATCTGCTCTATGCCAGACCGCAGCAAAATTGAGCAAAGCATCGTCACATCTGCGCCGGCCATGAGCATCTTGATGACACCGCTCGCATCATGAATACCGCTCGTCGCTGCCAAATCCGCCTTGATCCAACCATGCAGAATTGCGATCCAACGCAAGGGTAACCGCATCGCCATGGGGGTGCTCAGCAGAATGTTTGGTGAAACATCCAACGCTTCCGGATTGATGTCAGGCTGGTAGAAACGGTTGAAAAGCACCAGTGCGTCTGCTCCCGCATCGACGAGCCCTCTGGCCATGTTGGCAAAACTGCTAAAGTAAGGACTCAGCTTGACGGCTACCGGCAACCGAACCGCCGCCTTGACATGCGAGAGAATCTCCAAGTATTTCTTTTCCACCTCTGCACCCGTGAGCTCGGGATCCGTCGGAATCCAGTAGATGTTCAACTCGAGCGCGTCGGCGCCCGCCTGTTCAATTTTTTTGGCATAGTCGATCCAACCGCCAAGCGTCGAACCATTAAGGCTTGCGATCACCGGAATTGCGACCGCCTCTTTCGCGGCAACTATCTCGTTTAAGTATGCCTCCGGACCTACCGCAAGATCGATTCGCCCCGAAAAGTTCGTCAGCGATTCGGCGACGCCAGGCGTGAAACGTTTATCCAGCTGATCACTTTCCTGACCAAGGTGTTCCTCAAATAAAGAATGGAGTACCAGAGCTGCCGCGCCCGCGTCCTCCATCCGCTTGATGTTGTCCAAGTTATCGCTCAAAGGCGAAGCGGATGGCACCAATGGAGTCCGCAAAATCATCCCCAAATAATTCGTTGTTAAATTCATAACTCTACCTTCTCGTTCTGTTTTGCACCGTTCCTGGAAAGCCGCTCACACTGCTGCCACGGGCGTCCACCTTCTACTCCTAACTATCGTTTCGCTGATGGACGTGAAACGCGACGCGCACGACGTCCTGATGACCATCAATAATCTTGGATTATCGACTCAATCCGCTTTGCCCAAACCGCGATCCGCAGACTTCGAACCGCGGAAGGACGTGGGAGATTGCGCGGTTACCTGCCGAAAGACGCGGTTGAAATGGGTCAACGATTGGAAACCGACGTCGTAGGCGATTTCACTGATCCGCAGGTGAGGATTAAGCAACAAAGTTTTGGCTTTCTCGATCCGCACACGACCGAGATATTCTGTAAACGTCAAGCCAGTCGCCTTCTTGAACATTTTGCAAAAGTAAAAAGTGCTCACGTGCATGGCCTTCGCCACATTGTCCAGAGCAATCGGTTCCGCCTGGTGGCCAACGATGTACGCTCGAGCTCGACGGACCAGAGGCGACTCCGTTTCGTTTTCATGGACCGTTATTTCGTTAGCAATCAAGGAGAGATGCTTGGCGAAAATCTCCAGCAGTCTAACCATCGCACTATACTGGGCAGAACTCAGCACTCGGGAATGAAAATACGCCTCCTTCACTTCGCTAAGATCCAGATTAGCTCCCCAATCCATCAGCTGTTGAGTGATTTTCTCGAACTGGGCCGCACTCGGGTTCTTCAACGATACCTGCCCCGTTTGCAAATAACCGACAACTCCCTCCCCGACGCGCACCGGAATAGCCGTATCAGACAGACCGGCAAAACATGTCACCGTCGTCGGTCCCGCAACGCCTGCTGCGGCAATTCTTTCTTGAATCTCCAAACAAGAGGCACAAGCGCGGTTACACTGAGCCATCAAGGCACAAAACCGGTTTTCGTGCGCCTTACCTGCCATTGACAAATTCCAGGTCTCGAGCGGCCGCAGCGCCACCGGTAACTCGGTCGCATCACTGAAAGCCCGCTCATAATCTTTAAACATCTCCGAACGCGCCAGTCGTTGCACCATCCCGGCCAGGCGTTTTACGCGACGCTGGTTGGGGGCTTGACCCGTTTTCGCGATCTCGGTAGTGGATGAAGACTTTTTCGTAACCCTACCTTGCTCCAGATTGACCGTTAGTGCAACGGGTCAGAAATCCGATCCAGAATGGCGCTAAGTTAAGAACAGCTTGGGTGTTTCCCGGCCCCGAAGGCAGCTTACGAAAGAGGGTAAGGCGAGACGCCTTACTTACTGCTGCGGACGAACCCGTGGTTTGATTACCCCTTCTATCCCAGTATGCCCGCCTATCTGCCTTGAGTAATGCGTCCCGCCTTATCTTCCCGGGTTGAATCCTTGGGCTTAGTTCTCC
>Ga0210396_10001601_pt1 | contig 24196 bp, 23 predicted proteins | sample IncBWH17OmetaG_FD_155466 | JGI IMG/M metagenome (GOLD analysis project Ga0210396, IMG submission 155466) | Forest soil microbial communities from Barre Woods Harvard Forest LTER site, Petersham, Massachusetts, United States - Inc-BW-H-17-O ... | reverse complement strand
GCAGAATTTTCATAATGGGATACAAGAAAGGTTCCGAGACATACAAAAAAATAAAAACCCTCAAAAAGAAGAACGAGTGGTTGACGAAACTGGGTGTCATCGCGAAAGCTTTTCCGATAGTTACTTCGAGTGATGCTTCCGAATTCGACATCGAAGGAAATCTTGCGGACATCACCGCTAACTTCAATCGGAAGGATTCCGATCAGAGTCCATTCAGTAATGCCGGAATCTCAGTGGACCGCCATGTCACGACCTTGGACTCGAAGCCACACTACGAAGGCAAGAGAATAAGTCTCAAGGATATATTGCAGAGCGAGAAGGAAATCCCGGAAGAATTCTTCATCAAAGAAAAGGACCTATCGCAATGGAAATACCTTAAAGGTGCTAAAAAGGAGGAACGTAGCGGGCGCGACGGCTTCAAGTTCTTCTACGTTGAAGGACCGATGGTCTTCCCGGATGCTCTCGATAAACCATCACGAACAATCATTACAGCGGAAGGAGGTAATACACCGTCTCGTTTTAAACATGTGGTACGGACACCTTCGGGAAGATACCGTCGGCTCACCCCCCTTGAACTTGAGAGACTATGCATGTTCCCAGACGAACACACGGCCGGACAGCCGGACAGTAAAAGAGCATTTTTCATGGGGAATGCGCTCGTGGTTGGTGTGATTGAACGGCTCGGCAGATTTTTGCTAAAGGAAATTGAGTAAGGGCTAATTCTAGGGCTTTCGGGGCGCTCTTGACTCCATTAGGGGTCAGCGTCATCCATGGGGTATGGAAACTACAACAAGGGCTGTGGGTATTATTGGTAAGCAAATCGTTAAGGAGGCGGTCAAAGTGACGTACTGCCTGTATGCGAGAAAGAGCACCGAATCGGAGGAGCGGCAGGTACTATCTATCGATTCGCAGATTAAGGAGATGCTTCAGATGGCGGAGCGTGAGGGCTTAGAGGTTGTCGCTATGAAGCGCGAATCGCATTCCGCGAAAGAGACGGGCCAACGACCAGTCTTTAACGAAATAGTAGAAGAGCTCCGTACTGGAAAATATAACGGCCTTCTCACGTGGGCACCGGACCGCATCGCGAGAAACGCCGGAGACTTGGCGCGAGTAGTGGATCTCATGGACGCGGGAGTGTTGCAAGAGATACGCACATTCAGTCAGAGTTTCAGGAATAATCCGAATGAGAAATTTCTACTCACGATATTGGGCGGACAAGCAAAACTTGAGAACGACAACCGAGGCATCAACGTAAGGCGCGGACTGCGGACGCGCGTGGAGATGGGACTGTGGCCGACTACTCCGCCAACCGGGTATCTGACGCAAAAGATGATGGATAAGAAATGCCAAGTTGTCATCGACATCGAGCGAGCACCCATCATCAAAAAGATGTTTGAGAAAGTGGCGTACGAAAAGTGGTCAGGACGGCGCGTGTATCACTGGCTGCGTTTCGAGCTGAACTTCCATACGACTGGCAATAAGCCGCTTGCGTGCGGCAACGTGTACCGCACCCTGACGAACCATTTTTATTATGGCGTTTTCGAGTTCCCAAAGAAAAGCGGCAATTGGTATAACGGCAAGCACGAACCATTAATCAGTAAGGAGCTGTTCGACGAGGTTCAGAAACAGCTGAAGCGCGACAGCATCGTGCGACAAAGTCGCGAATTCGCATTCACGAAACTCATCACTTGCGGACTGTGCGGCTCTACATTCAGTGCTGAGGAAAAATACAAAGAGCTGAAGGACGGCACCATAGCGAAGTATATCTACTATGGATGCGGCCGAGCGCGGGATTTGCAATGCAAGAACACCTACTTACGCGAGGAGGAGCTAATCGAGCAAATAATAAAAGCCCTTAATCAAATCGATTTCAATCAGATAGGCATACAGAACAAATTCGAGGAGGAGCTACGGCGGTTCAACAAGTTCCAACGCGGGGTGTTAGGATTCTCGAACTCCAAAGCGGCACACGAGGAGGTCAATCTGAAAACCTACGTCAAATACACGCTAAAAGAAGGCACCGGGGCGGAGAGGCGCGAGCTGATGGGATGCTTCAAATCGAAGATAAAGATTACAAAAGGTATTGTGACTATCGAGCAATGAAGTCAGAATTTCATAAACTTAAGGAGTAACCTCTTTTAAGAAGGTCATACCGTTTGCCTGTCCCTCGGGACTCTGTGCGTATACCTTGTAATACACACCACCATTTTCAATTTCGGGCACCTCTTTTTTGATGTCTTCGATTGCTTGTTCTAGCCACTGATTTAGATGTGTCTGCTCCAATCTGCTGTCGCTTGGAATATGGAAATGGTCGTTAAGAAAGTTTTTCCCTGCACCAATCAGCACTACTGCCTCCTTACCATCATCAGACTGTACCTGAATGCGGGTCCAGCGAAACATATTTGTGCCTTCGTAATGAATGTCTTCCGGAGTGAATATCATGCGATTAATTTTACACTAGTAATGTTTTTAGATTCTGTGTGACCGCCTCCTGTATGGCTTCTCTGGAAACTTTATGTATCTCAGCTAACAGCTCTACAGCGTACTCGATATCCGGCAATTTAGTGAAAGGTGCGTCCGTTTCTGTGAGTACTCGTTCTAAAGGAACCATTGCGGCCACTTTACGTCCGCTAGCGGTCTGCAACATATCTGCGCTAAATGAGAAAAAACAATTGATTGCAATAGCGCGAGTGATTAGCTTCTTTGAACCTATGAACCAGTGGAGTACTACTTGCCCTCGATTTACGGGTAGATTTGCTTCTATAAGTTCTACTACGCCCTTAGCGGCCCGTACACTGTGCACGCTCAAAATCTTGTCTCCGGCAATAGCGCAGGTTTGTAATATATCGGCAAATATCTCCTTCTGTTTGGGAAGCGAATGCTTATAATCAGGACCGCCATCCAACCCGACTTCGCCAACGTAACGCGTCTCTGGTAAATATTTTTTCCATGTGACAATTTCAGCGGCGTGTTCGGCGACCAGTTGCGGATGTAGCCCGAGCGCGGCGCGTACATAACGTTTGCCAGCTGTAAAATCTCTATTTTGAGGCCATGCTTGCGGCGTAGTTGTTACAGCTAAAGTATAGGTTTGTGCCTTCTCTCTTCTTTCAACTGCAGTCTGATGATCCGGGTATAAATCGAGATGACAATGAAAATCTACTAGGCTAGTTTTTGTCATACCGCTATTTCGCTTTTGTCCTCACTCCTTGGAGAATTTCGTTTACTTCGTCCATACCTCTTTGGTACACGCCTACCAACTCCGCTTGCCGGGCAGTTGATTCATCGGACAGGGATCCCGAAGTATGTACGAGGAGTCGAGCAAGATTGGGGTTTCTGTTCAGACGCTCGACCGCGAACTGAAACGACCTTACTTGCTGACCTTCAGCCTTTTCAGTGTTGAGCACTCCTTTCTTAAGATTTTTCAATGTATATGTTGTTGTATCGACCCCGGCACCGAGTCCCTTTTCTAGAGCAGCCCGGCGAATGAGACATGGCAAACAATAGCCACAATGCTGGACGCCTTTTCCGCGCCACCTCTCTTTCGTCGGCGACGAGCACGATAGTGATTTCGGGACCAGGTCTCGGAGAAGAGCTTTATTGCCGCAAGACGCGGCCATTTCACCTTTGGTCTTGTTCCAATAAGGGTTTTCAATACGACCGGGAATATCGAGCATCTCGAGTATCTCATTCCAGCGAGCAATGTAGAACGGGTGGGTTGTGCGCGTGCTATGGGAACCTAGCCTTAATGGATCCATCGGTATATTCAATGCAATGAGGCCATTTTCCGGTGCTTGGAGCGTGAAGGGTGTATTGAAGCCCGTGCCAGCAAAAATCCCGATGGAGAAAAAGAGAAATGATCTTCCTCGAGTGGTTTTTTCTTTTTCCGTTCCTCCTCTTACTGATACGTCAGGAAAGTTAGTCCATACGCGCAGTCGATCAAACTGACTGCGAGGATATTGTCTTTTCAATTCATCGAAACAGGCTTGCTGGGCACCGCTCGTTGAGCCATCACTAGAGTGGCTAATCAACAAAGGCGTTCTCCCATCTTCCAGTGCATCAATCGCTCCAATCAAACTATCGAGCCCTCCAGAGAATAGCTGCAGCCGATCAAATGGATTACCGGCGAGCGGAGTAGAACCAGTCGGCACGAGCGTGGTTGCACTCGCAGGTCTCCGTCGAAAACTAACCAGCCAAATATCACCAGTCAGAAAATCGAGCGTTCGCTTTAAGGTTGAGGCGGCGGCAGTCCATTTGTCGGGATCGCTTACAGGCACGACCAGTCGGAGTTCGCGAGTCCAGCTGTTTTGCGATTCTGAACTTCGTAAAATATATGTATCGGCAGCCTGAACATGTGCAGCGAACACCATCAGATCAAGTCCTATTTCTGAGGGGAATATCCCGAATTTCGCTAGATTTTCAAGTGTATCGCCTATTCCATAGTTCAACTTTCCTCGCGGAGAAAGTAGGTTGAGCTTCGTTATACGTTCATCGGGTTGTTTCCGAATCGTGACTCGGTCTGCGGAACCGTATCGGCCAGCAATGACATGACGATTCATGGCTAATCTTGAGCTGCGTTACCAAGCGCCACTAGGACGGTAAATGCTTGTTCGTATACTCGGTCAACAAATTGCGCCACTCGACCTGGCGTAAGACGTTCCAATCTTGCACGCATACCAGTGAGGGCGTCGGCGACGCCGTTTCTTACAAAGTCATGTAGTTGCGTCTGGACTTGCAGCGCCGCAGTAGCATCTAAGGGAATTTTGATTGCATTTGTGCCGATTTCGTTATACAGGCGAGCTTCGATTGTTCGTGTTGCGTAGAGCTCAAACACTGTCTGTATTTGGTCGGTATTCAAAGCATTAAGGTCCGTTATTCCGTTTGCGGCCAATTCAGCAATCGTCTCTATAAACGCCGCGCGCGCTATCGCCGCGTCAGTGGTGCCGCCTTCAGGACAAATATGGTCAACGAGTCCGAGAAATATCTCATCAATTGGCCTTCCGGCAAGTTCTTCAAGATTGAGAGATTTCAACGCCTCTTGAACGCCTCTGTTGGATGTATCCGCAAGGAAGCTAAGCAGTCGTGTTCCCGCAGCGCGCGACGAACCCATGCCACGCGCTGCTCCGCGAGCACCACCAGAGCTACGTGTTACATAGCTAGATACTGCTCGGCCAAGACTTCCTTGTTTTGTTCCTCCCGAACGCGCAAAGCTGGTGAAGTTTGTCCGAGCTGCCCTGAAGCGATCTGCGCTACCAGCAGGCGGAATGGGTAATCGCATTTGCGGCGTCGATATAGCTTGCGGCATGGTTGCACCTCCTCCTACTCCGGCGGCAGGCGCACCCGGTGCCGTACCTGCGGATTCCAACCAACTGGGAATCAGGGGTGTTCCTTTACCGCCCGTTCCCTTATTTGAGTTGGATGTTCCCATATCAACGGTTCGTTTTTAGAGTAGTCAGTGTTGCTGTGGCTGCTGTTTTCAATGCCGCATTATTCGTCACTCCGGACCAGCGCTCTACAATCTGTTGGAGACGAGCTTTATTTGAGCCGTCGCGTATAGCAGAACTCCATCCTGCAACTGCCCATGTGCCGAGGTGATCGGTCGGCAAACCTTCAAGAAAGTCCAAAAGGCTCGATTCCAGAGTCGGGTGAGCGGTAACCAAGACAACCAAACCGTCCACGCCGGAAGGACTAGTATCGAACGCCCCCTTACTCATGATGGTCGTTCGCACTTCTTCAAATACCTGAGCTGCTTCAGGTGCCGCGAGCAGTTTCAACTGACCAGCCATTCCTTGCACTGAGATTTTGGGGCCAAGTAATTGTTGGGCGACAATTGCTAACTTGCCCAGAGCCGAGGTGCCTCCGAAGTAATCTTTCTTATCTTTCGCGACGAAGAGATACGGCCGGAGATCGACATCCCCGATTTTCGGCTCGATAGCCGCCCATTCGCAGATTGATTCGGACGAAAGCCAGCCGGTAAGCACTGCTCCATCATCAGCGGACTCGCTGGTCTTGGCCGCAGCTGTGGTCTTACGCGAGGAGGCAGGTTTCGTCCCTGCACGAGTCTCAAGCGCATTAAGATCTGAACACTTGCCATCCGGTGCTGCAGCTGCGGCGCTTGCGATTTGATCGAATAGCGCTGGGATGAACCTTTCCGCGAGCATCAACTTTGCGAGAATGGGCAGCGCAACGTCGTCGCCGAATCCGCGACCTTCGGCAATAAGTTTACGCAGCACCAACGCATTCAAGAATCTCTTGATTTGCCGAGGGTTGCCGCGCGTACCATGCGCCAAGATTGGAGCTATTTGATCGCTCAGAGTGAGCATGTCCTGTACGCGGCCCGCTTTCGACGCACCGAGCGCTGTCTTAACGGTAGCAGCATCCAAAGCGGAGTTCGCCCAAGGTCGCTTGAGACGTTCGCGTGCCTCTGCAATCAGTTTTTGAAAATCAGCGTCATCGTCACCAAGAGACGATCCAACCAGAAGAAGAGTCACATATATCCGCGTTTCCGTTTCACCGAGAGCAGGAATACGGAACGGTACTTGTATGAGCTTCTCAAGATAATTTCGCGCATAATCGCGCGGTCCGGTCGTGTCGGGAAGATCGGGAAAATGCTTCCGCACCGCGTACTCAATCATGGCTTCATCAGCCGCTATTACGAACGCAGTTTGGGACGTGAAGATGAAGAGACGGATTGCCTCAAGAGTCTCGATAGCTGTTTCGGGCAAACATCGATCAAGGTCATCGACGAGCACCACAAGCTGTTTGATTCCTGCTTTTTTCAAAAGTGCATCAAAGGCTTCTCGGAATTCGACAACTTCTTTCGGCACGTTCGTATCCGCGTTTGCGGGCTTAATCATGTCTTTAACGTCTTGCATGGCGGATGTAACACCTTCCTTTGTTGCGTACTTCGTCGGGTCAGCCATGACAGCGCTAGCCATTGAGGTTACGGAATGCACTTGCCCCGGCGTAGGAATTCCAGTGTGCATGAACCACGCAAGACCAACGCCATTCTTCGCCAGCTTCAAAAAGTCGATACGGCGATACATAGCCTTCACCATGTCGCCAGCTTTGGTAAGCAACGACCGTTCCGCGACGAGCCCGTTCACAATGCCCTCTATAAGAGCAATCTTCGCGTCCTCAAAACCCTGAAAGCGCCACCCGTTGAACTTGAGGCAAAGCACATCGCCATCGTCTGCGAATCCTGCCTCTATCATTTCCAACACGCTGGATTTACCAGCTCCCCAGTCTCCATGGACACCCAACGTCACGGGGCGTTCCGGATGCTCTCGAAGCATGGTAATTATGGTCTTGGCAATCGCCTCATTATTGAGGAAGTCGATTTTTGTCTCGTTGTCGTGGAGTATCATAGGAATGCCTCATGGCCTCTTCATTGTGCTCCTGTCCGAGCAGAAACTCAAATAGGGCCCAACGACGCCTCGTCGGGGCCTAAGCCTCAGCATATCTCCGATACTTTTTTCTTCGGGCGGAGAGGGAGGGATTCGAACCCTCGATACCTTGCGGTATGCCGGTTTTCGAAACCGGTGCTTTCGACCACTCAGCCACCTCTCCTTTGCGGAGAGGCAGAAGCCTCCCCGCGCGAGCGCGAACGTTATGTTCGCGACGAAATAGATAATTCCGCGAACGCGGAACCATCGAACGATCTGACCGCACGTAAAATACCACACTTTTCGCCTCATGAAAAATACGTTATGATTCCTGCGTTTGTAGGCCCTATCGTCTAGTGGTCAGGACAGCAGCTTTTCAAGCTGTTAACTCGGGTTCGATTCCCGATAGGGTCATGATTTCAGAACAATTTGGAAACTGATTATAAAAAAGCTCGCCCCGGGCGTATGCACCGGGGCGGGTAGAAAGTTAACCGGCATTGAACGAAGCGAGAATGATCCCGGCATTAACGGCCGAGCAAGCTCGGCCAATCACTACGCAGGATACACACTCTGAATCGGTCCAAATGCGCCCTTCGTCAGCGGCTTGTTCGTTGGCGAAATTTCGCGCTTCTTCTACCGAACGAGCTGCAATAACGAAAGCCTCATTTTCGTCGTAACCCACTCCACCGTCTCGTGAAGGATGATAGATATTCACTGTAATTCTCCATGGCTTGATTGGACATCAGCCATCTACCCACAGAGAAAACAATGCGAGCCACAACGATTACGACTTCTAGTATTCTAGACTAAATCTGTCACTTTGTCAATGGGCCTCAATAGGGACTCATAAGCTTGTTCACCCGAATATTTATCGGATAACCAAAAGTTGGTGTTGCGTTTAGGCGCCGACAGTCCCCGTCTTAACTTCTCCGGCCCGCTCGTAATTGGCAAAGATAACGCCGTTCGGCGTGATCAAACTGTCCGTTATTACAAAAGCGGCAGGGACAGTGCCCTCGCCGAACAAGCGCTTTCCCGTCCCGAGCGTGATCGGGAACGTCATCAGCCACAACTCGTCGACCAGATCATGTTTGAACAATGTCTGGGCGAGATTAGCGCTGCCTATGACTTTTAACACCGATCCATCCCCTGCTTTGAGTTCTTTGATACGTGCCACGACATCGCCCGTGATCAACTCCGAATTTTTCCAACTAAGCTCCATCGGGCCGTCGGAAACCACATATTTTGTGACATCGTTGATACCCGGCCACATGTCCGCATGTTCGGGCCAGTAGCCGGCAAATATCTCATATGTTCTCTTCCCCAAAAGAAGATCGGTCGGCTTCATACTTTTTTGCATGAACTCATTCGCCGCTTCGTCTGCCGCGTGAAAATACGGTGCGGTCCAACCGCCGTACTTGAATCCGCCCGATCTATCCTCCTCGGGTCCGCCCGGCGCCTGCATGACTCCGTCCAATGTGATGAATTCCTGGGCAATGATTTTTCTCATGGTGTTATAGTATCAGACCCGACCAAAGCGGCCTTGATTAAAATACCGAACGGGACGGCTCGGCCGTTTGCCTTCTGTTTTGATCTTTGCTATAAAGATGTAATAACCAACGGAGCAGAAAGGAGCAGAAATGCGCACTCCAGAGGTGACCTCCATTGAAGTAGTCCTCGACGAGGACAAGAAAAATTTCCGTTTGCCTGATGGTTCTTTGGCGTTCGATGTTCTTGCGGACTCATATGGCTCTTGGATGCCATATCACGAGGGCGAAGAAGTGGTCGGCTTCGAACGGGAGATCGACACCCCGTTCGTCGTCTGGCGTAAGAACGAATACTACGACAACGGCGTGCTCGCAATGGTCGGCGGCCAAGACAGTTATCGTGTCGTCGAAGGTCTCCGCAACATTCCGTGCAACTCCGGACATCTTGCGTTCATGCACGCGATCTGGTTCGAGCCGGGCGACGTCATTTCGTTCGTTCGCACTCCTTCCGCCTACGAGCTTCAGCAGCGCATACTAAAGCTCAATGAGGGGCGTCGGTAACTCCGGCGCCTTTCCCTTTTCCAAGAGCCTTTAAATTCATAGGGGGTCACGGCTGTGATTTGATATAGAAAAGCCCGCCAGAGGTCTTGCGACTTGGCGGGATTTGAGCTGCGCTGACGCGCGAGAGCGATGTTCAATTGAAGGTTCCGGCGGCGACGCGGTCGTTGACCTCGGCGGCGGCGGCCGTACGCATCGCCTCGATATCGTTCGGTCTGCCGCTCCGTTGGATCAGGAAACCGGCAACGGCAGGAGCGAACGAAATGTTTCCTTGTGATACGACGCCCGAGGTCTGGATCTCGTTGTTGAACGCGGCCAACTGATCGTTGGGGAGTCCTTTGAGCGCCATTTTATAGGCTGCTGTAAGCACGATGCCCTCCTTTGTTAATGAGCTGGAATATTATAATCTAATATTGTCTCTATGTCAATAATGACATCGAGCAGCTTTTAGACGCTGGGAAGACGGGTCGTAGATCTAGGACTTCTTCCGGCCGTTGTGCATTTTTGGAGCTGCGCTCCACAAAAGACGGAACAGCATGAGATACGTGTGGATGATCTCCTCATCCTCGATCACGATCGCGGTCGCGGGCGGTGACAACCGCTCGATGATCACCCGATGCGGCGTTATGAGAATGTCGGACCGTAATGTCACGTCCGGCGGCAGTATGCGCACCTCCTGCTTCAGCGTCCGGGACAAGGCCCCGTGGATATGTGCGCGTTCGGAATTTTGGAACAGGAACTTCGCGTCGATACGTATCCGTGACCGCCACTTGAGGTATCGCGCGTGCCACTGCGCATCGACGTCCTTCCAACTCAAACTCCCTCCGATGAAATACCGGTAGTCCCCTATCTTCGTGTCTCGAACGACTTCCTGAGAAATGTTCCGCAGCGCATCAAGTCCTTCGTAGACGCGTATGAGTCGGGACTTGCCGGATTTTTTATGCAGCTCCGCTAATTGAGGGATTACGGAACCGACATCCTGCATTTTGCGCTCCATGACCAGACGTAGATTTTCGGGATCCTCCGCTATGAATTTCATTTTCAATCCGACCTCCTCGCGTCGCATGAGACCGCGTCGTATCAACCCTTCGACGATCGTGTACGTGCTCGAGCGAAGCGTTCCGGCCTCGCGCGACAGTCTGAGGATCGTCGTCGGACCGAGCGACAGCGCCGCGTGATAGACAAGCGCCTCTTTCTCCGTAAGCCCGCTCTGCGTTAATTTTTGTGCGATCTCGTTCATATGGTGCAAATTGTCAGAAAAGATGACAACATCCGCATCCAAAATATACTGCGTTTTAAGACAAAATCAACGTGCGTGTCGGCATTTTCGACAACACAGTGATATCGCGTCAAAGTTCAATGCGGAGAATACACATTCACCACAGGAGAACGGTCATGTATATCGAAGAACCCGGCCACGGTTGGCAATTTGTTCCCATCCCCGGCGTTCTACCACCGCCGCGCGAATTCGGCGACAACGAATACTACCCGCTGCATGTAAAGCTCGTTCCGGATACCTATCCCGAGAACTGTCCGCACACGCAGCCGCACCAGCATATTTGTTTTATGGGAGACGACGGACGGGCGTGGGTTTGGGCACCGATCGAATCGAAGCCGTTCCTCGACCACGTTCTCGACTGGTTCGGCAGCAAGGAACCCTCGATGTACGGCGCGAAAGTCGAGCATATCCGTCAGGCACTGGAGCCGATCCGTGCCGAGCTGCCGGATGAAATGACCGCGCAGGAACGCGCGCTGGTTGAAGATCCAAAACAGTGGGACAGGCCGGCCACTTCCTACTGGGTCATGCTGGAATGATCTTTCCGACACTGGGGCACGGCTTCAACGCCGTGCCCACTTTATCTGAGATCGCAAACGGTTTTCAGCTTTTATCTTCTATGCGAGGTTGCTCCGTATCTGACAATCTTCCCCTGCTTTGCTCACCTTTCAGCATTTCTTCCGCACTCACCTCCCGTGTCAGTGACCCCGATCGATACGTACCGTCCTCATTGAAACGAAGCTGCGTCGTTTTTCCGTGCTTTTCGTCCACCATGACGTCGACCGTGACGACGGTCTGGTTCTGCCCTCCCTCGATAGCCATCATCCTGTTCCAGTTCTCGACGGTCACGCGAACGACCTTCGCCTCACGGATGCTTTCGGAAAAATTGCTGTGCTCTGCGAATCCGACACGGAAATAATTCCCATAAGCTGATGCTGCGGGATCCCCCCTGAATAAATCCGTGGCATCCATAAGCAGATCGAGGTCTTTCAAGAAGCGCTCGAGATCAAAGTGTGACGGGAACTGCGGATCCCGAAGGTCCTCGACGATAACGCGCGTACCGTTGCGTTCGAGCGGTGCCGTGCGTTCGGGAAGCTGTGTATGCTTTTCGAGGTTGTTACCCATAGTATCTATGCCCGCATCATAGCAGACCGCTCTGTGCAAATTATCCAAAAGAAAAGCGGGCGGCCAAAGATAGGCCGCCCGCTAGAGTCGCGCTTTCGCGCAAAGAACGAAAAGATCAGAGTCGAAAGATCAGTTCGGAAAGATCAGTTCGATGCAGGGAACGCTTCTTCGAGCGTCTTCACCCACGCATCGGGTTTGCCCTGTTTCATCCAGAACGTCTGCGTCGAGCCGCGCGGATCGGTAACGGGAATGTCGGAAGTAACTCCGGCATTTGCCCGTCCGGTCTGCTCGTCTTTTGTGACGATGGACGTGTAGATGAAAAAGAGCCTTTGGCCATTGATGTCCCGAACGAACCAACGCGGCTCGGACGGGAACGCACCATTCGGATTTGCCGGATTCGCCCAGCTGATGATGGTGTTCGTCGGTCTCACCTTCGCCGGGATCGCAGTGATCCCGGTAAGCCCGTCGGGCTTGAAGGTGAATACGCGGTCGTCACTGTCACCGGGTAACATGACCGCGAGACTGAAGCCCTGCTTTTCGGGATTATGGGGCTCCAGCGAGAACGTCTGGTAGAGCTTCCCTTCCTCGCCTGGAATATCGCGCAGGTATTGCACGATAGGCTGCTCGTTGTAATCGTCGGGCAGCACGGGAATACGGACATCGCTGATGTGGTGCCCCCAGAGAGGGTCCTGCAAGCCTCCTTGGAATCGGAAGCTCTCCGCGATGAAGCGTCCAACCAGTTCAGGAACGAGATTCTGCCCTTTGAGGAACGCATGTTTCGTCACCTCTTGAGGCGGGATCCATTCCCCGCAACCGGTAAAGACAAGCTTGAGCCAATTCCACGAGAACATCGGGGATTCGCCCTCCTGACTGACGATGACGCCGCCGTATTCGGGACGATAGCCAATTCCCGCCCAGTGGATGAGCGATACGACTTGGACCATGTCCCCGGCGTCATTTCTTATTGCTCTCACTTCGGCCGGCTCGTAACTGAAGTACTGGAGCGGGCCGAGGGATCGCACCACGCATGTGTGCATCTGATGAGACAGGTAGAGCTGCTCACCGACGCCCATGTCCGCGGCCACGTCCTTCCAGTTGGGATTTTCGTCCGTCGCCGAAATGACCTTGACAGTGGTGATCGTGGCACCGACCCAACCCAACAAGCTGTCCGGACTGCTTATGAGCGACGTCCAAACGTACTTGTCGTTGTCACGCACGAAGCTGGGGTTGGTTGCCTCTTGTCCACCACTGATCTTCTGTTGGATGTCCGTCCGAACAGTGATGAGGGGCAAGATCCGCTCGTGATCGGTCAGCGCCATTTTCTGGAGCTGCACGATGTTGAGCGTCTCATACCGCCAGTAGAGGTTGAGAAGGTAGTACGCGTCTCCACCCCACATGAATAACGCGTAGATAGCTCCGGCGGTGATCGGTATCCAGATCACCTTCCGCAGCAATCCCTTTTTGAATGTCCGCCACGCACCAAACCCGATCACGATGATGTAGGTCAGGATGAGCAGCAGATGATTGCTGTTCAAGAGGAAGAACGGCTGCACCAACGGCCTGAACATGTACAGGCCGAAGGTCGCGAGCAATACCACCGTGATGAACGCCCATTTGTGTCGTTTTACGAACCGCCAGATCGGGCCCATGGTCGGTTCGAAGAGATGGACGAAAAGCCAGTACGACCCTCCGTGATTTCTCTGCGGAGGAGGTGGGCTTGCGCCCGGTCCTCCCCCATCGTTTTCAAGTTTTGCCATTCGACCCTCAGCTTTCCACGAATTTCTTGAGGGCTTCGCGAGGGTCTACCGCCGGCGGCTCCGCAGGAGTCGCCGGTTTGTCGGCTGGCGGCGTGTGATCCGCCTGCGGTGTAGGCGTCGGTTCGGCGTGCAAGGGCGGCTGGCCTTTCGACCGGTCGCTGTTCATGCCCGCCTGTGCGACGAGGTCGACAATACCCGCTCCGGCTCTTTCGAGAGCGGCCTTCGCCGCCTGAACCGGATCGAGACTGCCTTCCGTCAGATCACGCTCGAGTTTGTCGGCCTTTTCGGCGAGCGAATGCCGATTGGCCCAGACGTGGAATCCGGCCGGTCCCAAAAGCAACCCGCCGAGGAACGCTGCCATTTGCATGGGCGCCTTCAGAAGATCGCCGAAACCGAACTTGCCCAGCACGAATCCGATCCCGAACCAGAATGCTCCGGCCCAGAGAACGAAAACAATGCGGGTCCACATCGGACGCTTGTAGATGAACAGCCCTCTTTCGATGTAGTCCGCAGGGAGCGGATCGGGCTGCCTCTTGAGATGGATGGCCACGCCGACCGTGCGGTCGGTTGTGTAGCAGACCATGCCCAAGAACAGCACCCCGATGAGGGTGAAGAGATCGAAGAATGCGAGCGTCACCACCAGCGAGATGACGACGACCGCGAGTACACCGACTCCCGTTTTGCCTTTCAGCGGGGATATCATGACGAACCTCCTTGAGTGTCACGTTTGTCCATTTCACGCAGATAGTTCGCCGACACGTATCTTGCCGCCCACCGTTTCTTGGCAGGCGACCAGGTATCGAAGAGCGCGAAGAAGCGCTCCTTGTCGTGCGTGTAGAGCTTGAGCACGTTCGGCGGATCCTTCTGCAATCGTTGCAGGAGCATCCAGATGATCCGCTGGTAGTGGTTGACGTCCAACGACTCGTTCGGGCGGGCGATGAGCAGTCCCAGAGCCTCGGTTGTCCGCGGCTCGGTTTTTCCCATCACTTCGCTCGTGAACGAGCGTCGGAATTTCAGTAGATCGGACAAGACCGACGGCACTTTGTCTCTGTGCGCCGCCAGCAGTCCTTTCTGTTTGGTGAAGCTCATCGTCGAGATGTCGCAATCCGGAGCGATCCGGCATACAGCATCGACGGTAAGGTACCGCTCGAGCTCGTCGAGCTCCGCAAGCGCTGCCGGATTTTCCCGGTAATACTTGTTGAGATCGGTCTTGAGCATATCCTCTTTGATCAAACGGTGGATGATGCCGTCGATATCGGTGATGCCGTACACGTGATAGCGCTCCCCGCGGTCCGGTTGGATCTTGGGAAGCCACGTTTCGTCTTCAACGATGAGGATGGTTTCGGCGCCGGCGCGGAGTACGAAGACCCCGCCGAAGATACGGCTCCAGAAGCTACCGATGAGCGAGAACTTGAACGGCGGGATTTCGAGCCGCCGTTGGCGAAGATCTCCGTGAGCATTCGCGCTCGCGATGACCTTGCCACACAACTGGTGTATTTCGTTCGGATCGGCGCAGCCGAGATCGGGCGTCATGAACGACGTCACGAGCTGCCGCTGCTCCGATGCCGACTGGATCAGTGTTCCCGCGGACACCTCGACGGTGACCTGATCGAGGAACAGCAGATCCTTGGGGGTCTCGTACTCGAGCGCCCCGTTTTCGAACTGCAGACAGACGCAGGAATCCCGCGTAATGTCCGCAACCTCCCGCATGCTTCTCACCAGAAAGTTCTGCATGAGACGCCTCGTGAACGAGAAGGTCGGGAGGAAAATTGGTTTGCGGTCCTGATCCGGCGATACGAGTATCGCGACGCGGTTCTCAGGACCATGGCCGAGGTAATCCGGATTGCGCCGCTCGGCGGCGATCTCCGGACTCCAACCGATGCCATCGACGCTGAATTTCGTCAGCTTCGTCGGCTCGATGCCCATATCGGCCAGCGAGGTGTTGTACATCCCCACGCCTTTCGGCGTATCGACGACCACGAGCCCCTCGCCGAACAGGCCGGAATCAACGAGAATTTGGTCCATTGTCGGACACCCTTTCTGCTGTGAATGCTGTGATTTGGTGCCGCAGCGGCTTTGCGAGCCGCTGCGGCATGCCGGTCTTACGCCGCTTTCGTATCGGGCTGGCGTTGGGCCCATTCCTTTTCGGCGATTTCCATCGCTTGCTTGCGTTCCAGCAGATCGTTCGCCTGTTGACGGATACGATATTGCCGGCCGCTGTCGAGCATCGCGATGGTGGACTCAGTGTAGTGCATGGTTTCCTGGAACAGCACTTGATCGGCGGTGAGGCCGTTTTGTAATTGCAGCGCCGCGTCCAGGATCATTTTCTTCTTGGTGTCGTAGTCTTTCGCGACAAACATATCGCGGTTCGTGAGCCACTCAGTCGGGAAGTCAAAGCCGAACAGCCTCGACGCCGTATTGAGTGTGATGTTGCGCACGTCCCGCGAAGTGAACTGCTCGAACTTCTGATGCAGTGCCGCGAAGAACGTCCCGTAGAGATCGTAGGAGTTCGCGCCGAGCTTCTTGCGCTCGACATCCTCCCATAGCCTCTGCAGGCCTTCGTTCTGGAACTTAACGAACGCCTCGACCTTCTTCTCGTCAGGAGCGATGAGGCCCTGATTGGAAAGGAAGGCGTAATCGGGCGGGAATTGCAAATCGATGACATTCGAAGCCGTCTTCTGATTGAAACGGTCTCCGAAACGCCTCATCTGGTCGCAATAATCCTCGCGCGTTTGGGCGCCCGGCACGACGATCCTGAACTGATACCGTGAGAACACGGGCGGATCGATCATGTCGGCATTGTTGGTCGCATGCGGTTGAAGGACATTGCCCTTGTAGAAGGCGGTCGATCCTTCCGTGAGCCGCAGATGCGACATGACGACGAGTTTGCTGCCCTCGGACGATGACTGCCCGCGACGGTCAAGGTAGACCGCCTCGGAATCGTCGACCGGAGCAACGCAGATGAACCGGGAGTTCGACATCCTTTTCCACCAATCCTCGTAGACCTTCGCGCTCTCCCCTTGCAGGGATTGCACGACGGCATTGGGGATCGGACAGAGTTGGAACGGAAGCCCGAGCGCCTTGCAGTGGTCGAAGACCAGAGTCTGCAGGAACGAGAGCCCCATCGATTTGCCGGTGCCGGCCCATCCTTGCAGCACGCCGAGCCAGTTCATGGCTTCGAACTCGACGAACGGGTTCATTTCCCGTTCGAAGTCGTACGCGATCACGAACTGTGACAGGCGCGTGAGCACCCGCTTCATTTCGTGGTTGCCGATGATGTCGTCGGCCACAACGCGCTTGAACTCGACGACCGTCGCCGCGCCGGTCTCCTGCGACTCGAACCCTTGGACGGTGAAGTCCTCGCCTTCGAGTTTGTAGGTGATCGACGCGAACGATTCGGAATATTCGAACTGGGTCAGTTTGATGTCGCTCATGACGCGCGCGAAGTACAGCTTCGCGAGCTTCAGCGCATCGAGTCCGGTCTCGGCCTTACTGATCACGCGGCCGAAATAGAAGAGGATGCACTTCATTGCGCTCGGAACGGTTATGAGCGGCATCTCAGGCAAGCCGTCGAATACCGCTTTCACGCGTTCCACGTCGTCGGTTTTATACGACGATAGTTTCCACAATGCATAGGACGACATCACGAAGACGGCTATCGCCGCCTTCGTTTGGTTCTTGGCTCGGAACGTCGCTTTGTCGGTGTCGGAGAGCCGGTTCGCGGCATTCGCAACGACGAGGTCAGCGAGTCCCGAGTGCTTTTCGTAGGCGTCGGACACGTGCATGCCGAGCTTGATGCCCGAACGAAGGGCGTCGAGCAAGGTGAACATGTCCGGATTGACGAGGAAGTTGTCCTTGGAGATGACCTTCGCCACCTCCATGACCGACATTTTCTCGCTCATCGCAACGTCCGCGACGATCGAACTCCGAAATCTAGGCCGACCCGTTGACGGTTCGGCCGAGATCACCGGTGCCCTTGTCGGGGCCCACTCGACCAGATTGATAAAGCCGTTGGCCCTGTCCGCATACGTCATAAGATCCGTTTGCGTAACGGGCACAGCATTAGCTGACTTCATAGATTCGCTCCCTTTTGTCATACCCGATCCGCTTGACGCATCGGGCAAGCGTGGGCATGTGTGCCGCTTGTTCCTGCGTAAGATTTTGCAGGATCGAGTACGGCATGATGGCGTAGTGGTAGATCTTAGAAGCGCCGGCTTCGTAAGCCTCGGTGTCAGTCGACGGGACGTAGAACGCCTGCCGCATCTTCGTTGGCAAAAGCATGCGCCTCCCCTGATACTCGCTGGTGGAGAAAAGCAACTCCTCCGACGTGAACAGGATGAAGTCATTCTCCGCACCATAGGTGCGGAGCAGATCGAGTAGCGCCTTTTCGGTACCGCTCAAGTCCATCTCCGGGCGTTGCTCAAGAAGCAGGCGCGAGTAGAACGGACCGATACGGGTGCGCTTGAAGAATTTGGGATGGATGGGACCAACCTGGTCGTCGATCTGATCGCCTATCGCTGCAAGTGGCAGCGTTCCTGAGCCTTCTTCACGAATGATCTCGGCCAGTTGTTTGCGATCGGCCTCGCCGGCCGGCAAAAGCAACGCGGGACGATTTTCGTCCTGCGTGAAATGCATGAGGTAGGTATACGGCGCATTCTTCTCACCGCCGTAACAAGCCCATCCTGTCACGTAGCCACGTTTCCCCTTCTCGTCGGTATTGCTCCATTCGACGATGTTCCCCGGAACGTACGGGAGGAACATCGTGTCCTGGTCGAGCATGGAGTAGTAGCTGCGCAGCCCGAGCTTGTAGAGCAAGTCGTCGGGCTCTTTTTTGTTGGCGAAGAGATAGTTGAGGATGTCCCTCTTCAGGAGATCCATGGGTGGAAGATCACGAAGCGAGCTGTCTTTCGACGAGAGGTCCACCAGAAGGGTGGTGATCTCATGCCGATTGAAGAACCCGGAGTCCGTGAGATCGACCCGCAACCGACCTTCGCCGTCGGGTGAACGGAACGCGTGCTTCATACGCAGTGCATTCGCGGTATTGAGGAACCGCTCCAGCATCTGCCGCATGTGCGACGACTCGAACGTGTCTTTCACGTTTGCGCCGTCGGTTTTGCTGCGTTCCGCATACCAGCCGAGCAGGATCGAACACGCACGCTGTATCTGTCGAAGATACCGCGTGTCGCTGTCGCCGCCTTGCAGAACCGCGAATTCGAGGTTTCGTGCAGGCGCCGCCACAGATGTAGCCGCTTGAGCGTCCATGAGACATTCTCCACTGTGTTGATTTCGGTTGAGCTGATGAGGTAATCGATGATCACCGCAAAGTGACAAACGAAATGAAATAGGGAGGGCGCCGAGGCGCCCTCCCCGTTTGTTGGAAGAAGCTGTGCTTTAGGCCGTCGGTTGCTGCGCGGGCGGTTGAACGTTTTCACCCTGCAGGAACGAACCCTCGAACGGGTCGATCCCGTATTTCTGGATGAACTCCGCTCGCACCGCGTCTTGGCGCGCGAGCGCCGCGGCGTGCGCCTGAGCTTGGCCCTTCTGGACCTCGCTGAGCTTGCGCATGCGTTCCGGCTGGGCTTCGAGCCGCTTCAGCGAGAGATCGTCGGACACCTTACCGGCCTTGGCCATGAACTCGGTCATCGACTGATCGAGCTTGGCCGCGAACTGGTCGAGGTTGCTGGCGAAATCCTGCACGCTCATGGATTTCGCGGCATCCAGCCGCGATTGGATGAGCGGCGCGCGCTCTTCCATATCCGACTTGAGACCGGCGATCCACATGTCCATGTTGTCGCGCAGTTTGGTCTGCGAGAGTTCGTGGACCTCCAGCTGCAGAGCGAAACGCTCCTTGGACTGGTGGATCGTCACGGCGGCGTTCAGCTGGCCGTTCAGCGTGGTGGACCTCTCCTTGAGATTGGAGATGACCGTCTGCTGTGTGGCGTACTCCGTCGTGCCGTTGGTGAGCCCTTTGAGCTCACCTTCGGCCGCGACGAGCTGCTGGTCGACGTCGTGACACTGCGTCTCGAGCGTTTCGACCGCCTTAGCCGCCTCGTTCATGATCTTGAACGCCTGCTGCTTGCGCGTGCCGACGCTTTTCACCTGCGCCGCCGCGCTGTCGCGGCGGAACGTGAGCAGCTTGAGGACCTCGTTGGCGCGGCGTTGGAACACCGCGATTGAGTCTTCGAGCGTGGCACTCATGAGGCGTTTGCGCATGCGGCGCGCCGCTTCGATCTTGGCTTCCGCCAGGAGGTCTTCTTTGACCTTGGTTTTGGCGGCGCGATTGAAGACGAGCATGCCGTTCTTGACGCCGTCGAGCTCGGCTTGAGCGGTCGCGATGAGCGCCTGCTCATCGGGGTTCAGCTGCTGCAGTTTCTCGAAGTCGCCGCCGAGTTGCTCGGCCAACTGGTCGAGATTGTTGACGGCGGCGGCGAAATCGGCCTGCTCCTGATTCGCATCCTTGACGAGTGAATCGAGATCGGCCTTGATCACGGCGAGAGCAGCATCACGCTTTTGCGCATCGGCGATCTTCTCGGCGCTCTTGATCTGTGCGTCGATACGATCGAACCGCGCGTTCAGCTCGGCGTCGCCGACCTGATTCGCGCCCGCGTTCAAGCGGGCGAGGATCGCAGTCGTGTCGTCGAGCTTGACCGAGCTTTGGACCGGTTGGGCAGTTGCCATTGGATCTTCTCCTGTGTGGCTGGTTTTTGAACTGTGATTGTGATTAGTTGACTGAGGGCATGACGCCCTCGTTTCACTTTGGGGTGTGTCAACGAACTTTGCGCGGAATTAGGTATACCCCTCCCCCGCTCGCGCGTATGTATACACTATAGAGTGCAATATGTCAAGGGTACGTATCCGTAAAAAAGGCTTATAAATAAGGCTATATTGGGTGTCGCTTGAAAGTGATATACCGCATGTGGATGAGTGCCGGCACGTACCGGCCACTCGGCAATAAGGAGTAGTTGCCATGTATACGGTCCTCCTGTCGATCGCGGCAGCGAAAGTGGCCGCTTTGACGTCTTCGTGGATGACTTCCCCGACAAACTATCGCCTGCGGAATGCTTACCTCGATCACGTTGATCATGTGGTAGAAGCGTTGGACAAAGCCGGCATCGGTATCGGTCCAAAAGACCGCGAAACGCTCGAACATAACCTCAGGGTGTTGCGCGACAGTGCCGAGAAAGGCTGGATCAGTCCGCCGGACACGAGTGCGTTCGTGCAAGTGCTCTTGTTCCTTTCGTGGGCGCATGCAAAAGGCACGGAGTTCGGGGTGAGTGCCGCTCTATCGGCACACACAAAAGCCCTCGGTGATTTCGTGTGGAATTTCGGCGCCAAGGTGCTCAACGCTATCGCTCCTCAGCGCAAGTGAGCGCATGCTCATGGACGGTCCCGCCTTGTCGGGGCCGTCTCTCTTTTTCTTTTGTATACTGAAGATGCATGGCAAGAGGGAAAAGCGGACTCGACGCGAGCGTGTTGCCGATCCTGCTCGTCATTTTGATACCGGTCGGACTCGGCTTGTATGCGTGGTGGGTATCGAACCAACCTGTTGCGTTGTCCACAACGGAAGCGCGCCCGTCACAACAAACAACTGCGCCGCAAAGTATCACGCAAGCGACGATCGCGCTCAATAACGCATCTGCGCTACCGCAAACGGTTGCGGCAGCGCAACTGGTCCCCTTTTCGTTCACGATACAGAATACGGGCACCGAAAACGGCACCGTCCCGTACAAGGTGTACGTGAAATGGAGTACCGGCGAACGGGACGTTATCGACGAGAACGTGGCATCACTTGCAGCAGGCGCGTCCGCCGTCGTTCAGGAGCAATTGAAATTCGAGGTCGCGACAGAAACCGCCGATGTGTATCTCGAACTCACTCAAACCGGACAAACCTCGCACTTCGCGATCCCGAGAAACTAGTAGGAGGTCGTGCTGGCTGAAATTCCGGTGTTGACGCCGGTCCCCGTCGTACCGGTAGTCGTACTCGGCGTGTAACTCGAGGAAGTTCCGCCGTTTTGCTGAGTGATAAGCCACCATCCGCCTATAATGATGATCAGCACGATGACGATGCCGATGACCCATGCGGCCGTGTTGTTATTGTTATCCATGCTACGCCTAGTGAATTAATAAGTAGGGGTATATTCTGCCTTTATGCGTGAAGGAATGATGAAGAAAATTCATGACGTTTCGCTCGCCCGCTTAAAGCGCGACAAGGCGATCGGAGCGCTGATCAAAAAACACGGTCGCCCTGATTTTGCCCGTCGCGGCTCCTCTACGGTATTCGAGTCCCTCTTGCGCTCGATCATCTATCAACAGCTTTCCGGTCACGCAGCCCGCGCCATTCACGCACGTGTGCTCGCCCTTTTCCCAAAAGAAAAACCCGTACCGAAACTGCTCCTGAAGATCCCGGCGAAAAAGTTGCGCAAGGCGGGACTCTCGATACAAAAAATAGAATATGTCCGCGATCTCGCCCGCAAATGTCTCGACGGTACGATCGACGAAAAACGTCTGCCGAAAATGACGAGTACGGAGATCATCGAGCATCTCACTGCCGTGAAAGGCGTCGGCGAGTGGACGGCGCATATGGTGCTCATATTCACGTTGCATCGACCTGACATTCTACCGACCGGCGATCTCGGCATCAAAAAAGGATTCCAGATCGCGTACAAATTGCGCGCACTGCCGACGAAAAAACAGATGGAGAAGATCGCGACGGCATGGAAAGGCCACGAGTCGATAGCGTCATGGTACCTGTGGCGCGCGGCCGACGAAAAGAAAAAATAATGCTATGCGTCCGCGAGGGCACGCTCCAACTCCTCGGTCGATATCGATCCTTCGCGTATGACGAACGGCGATTCGCCACGCACATCCACAACGGTAGAACGCACTTCCGGTGAAAGCGGTCCTACGTCTATAGCGAGATCGACGTGATCCGCCCCCTCCTGCAATTGCGCGAGTATCTCCGGAACGGTCGCAAGCGGTTTTTCGTTACTGACGTTCGCGCTTGTCGTCGTGTATGGTTTTCCGAATGTCTGAGCGAGCATGAGACAAAAACGATTCTTTGGAATGCGTACCCCGATCGTCGACAGATTGTGTCCGATGCCTGTCGTGAATTCCGGCTTTTTCTTAAGGACGAGCGTAAGCGGTCCAGGCAAGAATGTGCGAGCCAGCTTCTCTCCGAGTGGCGTCATGATCGCATATGTTTCGGCGGCTGAAAGGTCCGAGAACACCGCATGGATCGGCCGACGCTCGTCGCGTCCCTTGATCGAACAGATCTTTTGGAACGCTTCATCGGAGAAGGCGTCACCGCCCAACCCATAGAGCGTATCGGTCGGATACAAAATAATGCCGCCCGCGCGCAGAACCTCTGCAGCGCGCGAAACAGCCTCTTCTATACCCCCTTCTGTAAGCCGAATGATTTCCATTGGTTGCAGCCTACCGAAAAACTGTCATGTATGCTATCTTTTTTCTCGTCAGGCGCGATTAGCTCAGTGGTAGAGCGACCCCTTGACGTGGGGTAGGTCGAGGGTTCGATCCCTTCATCGCGCACCAAAGACACAAAAACCTGCCCTGCGGCAGGATTTTGTGCTTTGGGGCGGGCCGGAGCGATGTCGCGCAAGCTTGTGCGACCAGCGAGGCGGGGTCGCGGAAATTCTTGAACGCCGGTGAAAGAATTATCTGTGACCACAAACTTCACTTGACCGGCGGTGTCGCAGGATCCTTACCGTCGTCATCTGCCTCGGATTCGTCCGCGTTCTGCTCAACGATGCCCAGTTGCTCATCCTCCTCGGGCAAGAACCCGCCGGCCTGAATGCTCCAGAGTTTTTGGTACAACCCGCCGCTTCGCAGGAGCTCTTGGTGCGTTCCGTCGGCAACGATCTTCCCTTTTTGCAACACGATGATGCGATCCATTTTCATGATGGTCGAGAGCCTGTGCGCGATGACGATGACCGTTTTCCCCTGCATCAAATGCGAGAGCGCGTCCTGAATAAGCGCTTCGGATTCGGAGTCAAGACTCGAGGTCGCTTCGTCGAGGACAAGGATCGGCGCATTTTTGAGTATGGCTCGTGCGATGGCGACTCTCTGACGTTCCCCGCCGGAAAGCTTCACTCCTCGCTCACCCACGAACGTTCCGTATGCAAGCGGCAGGTGTGAAATGAACTCATGACAATGTGCTTTTTTAGCGGCTTCGATCACCTCCTCGTCGGTTGCCCCGCGTTTACCGTACCGGATGTTATCCATGAGCGTTCGGTGGAAGAGGATCGGCTCTTGCGGCACGAACGATATCGCGTCGCGCAAACTATCCTGCGTTACGAGTGCGATATCCTGCCCATCTATGGTGATCGTCCCGCCTTTTACATCGAAGAGGCGTAGCAACAATCGAGTGATCGTCGACTTGCCCGCTCCGGAGGGCCCGACCAGTGCGGCTTTCTCGGTGCCGGGAATGCGCAGCGCGAAATGATCCAAAATGGGATCGCTCGCGTCATTGAAATAGAACGTCACGTCATTGAACGCGATCTCACCGGCACGGATCTGAAGCGGTTTCGCATCGGGCGCGTCCGGTACCTCGTGGGGTTCTTGCAAGATGGCGACCATTTCGCTCGCGTCCGCGAAGGC
>Ga0210396_10001598_pt1 | contig 24206 bp, 22 predicted proteins | sample IncBWH17OmetaG_FD_155466 | JGI IMG/M metagenome (GOLD analysis project Ga0210396, IMG submission 155466) | Forest soil microbial communities from Barre Woods Harvard Forest LTER site, Petersham, Massachusetts, United States - Inc-BW-H-17-O ... | reverse complement strand
TATTAACCTACTAAGGTAACGTGTAGTCGGGATACCGAAACAGTTCGTATTTGTTAACCGACACCGGATGGAAATGGACACGTGCGGACTGGTCGGGAAATCGAAATGGCCGTTCCGAGCTGATGAAGTGCACTTCATGCCCGCGCGCGGCCAGTTCTTCACCGAGCGCTGCGGCCAAGATTCCGCTGCCGCCCACAGTCGGATAGCAGACGATGCCTACTTTCAACGGCCGCGGGTGTGTCATCTGTGCTGGCTCTGCTTGATCAAAAGGCACGAGCGGCGCGCTCGACTGCGGCCAACGAATCCAAAAGGATTGGATCGTTTGGGAATAGCGGGATCGCGTGGCTCACACCCGCTCGGAGCCCGTGATAATGCGCTCGGCTCAATTGGAGCTCGACGTACTCGCGCGCTCGAACCTGAGAGGCGTGGGCCTGCATGGCGGCCGTCCATGTGGAGATGACTTCTGGTGGCGAGACATCGACCAAAATTGGCATCGCATCATGGGGTTCGGCTTCGGCGCCGAGCGCGTAAAAAAACAATTGTTCGATTCGATGCGGCGCGAGCGCGCGCAGCTCTTCGAGGCCGCCGTAGCGAGCCAACCTCACGGCATCGCGAACCAGCGTCCCCAGCCGCCAGTGATCCGGGTGCTGATTCTGGACGACTGTTGGCGCCAACACGATGTCGGGCTTGTGCTCCCGCACACGTCGGGCCAGCGTGATGGCGTGAGCCGCGCGAAGCTCGAGATGCGCGTCGCCATCGAGCTCGACGAACTCGAGCGAGGCGCCTAGCAGCTTGGCCGCAGCCTCGGCCTCGGCGACTCGCTGGTCGGGGGTGCCATGCGTGCCGGCTTCGCCTTTCGAACAGACGACCAAGTGAACGCGGCGGCCAGCGCGGGTCTCCAAGGCCACGATGGCACCGCAGCCGAACTCGATATCGTCCGGATGGGCACCGAAGACCAAGAGCGGTCCCGGTTCAGAGTTGGAGTTCGGTATAGGCTTCATCTGCTCGCTCGATCGTCTCTCGGCGTACAAAGTTTACCTCGGGCGCGTCCGCGACACGCAGATAGTCCTGTTCGCTTGCTCCCGCGACATAGTGCGTGCACTGCACGACCGACTGCATCCATTTCAAGCGGGTGTCGCGCGCCGGGCTGATCTGCTTTTTGCCAAAAGGGACACGAGGGCACGTCTCATAGACATCGCCCCCTTTGTGGAGCATCAGTTCGCCTTTGACGTAACGCGCGCGGACAATTTCGCCCTCGTAGGGCACGTCGACATAGTAGTCGTCGATTTCGCAGGCCGCTTCCCGGAAGGCCGGATCGCTGGATCGCGCAATCGCCATTCCCTCCAAGAATCCCATCCGCTCGTACATCTCGAGGCAGAAATCGGCGACGTTTGTGGCGTGCGTTTCTTCGAACGCTTGGACCCAGCGTGGTTCGACGTAGGGATGCAGCGTCATGGCCGTTTTGGCTTGCCACTCGGGCAGAACGCGCTTGGCGTAGAGCGGCGAGAATTTGCGCTGCCACTTATTGGCGAAGGCGAAATTCAAGGGCAGCGGCTCGCCAAGGCGACGGTGGCGCACGATGGTCTTGGTTTCGCGCGGATCGTGATCGGAGTCGTGACAAAAAAACACAATTCTGCCCCCGATTTCCGCCTGCAAACGCCGGGCAGTCCGAATCTTCGCCACGAGGTAACGGCGTGGGAAGAACCCGCACGGTTGCTGGCCGAAGCAAATGAGGGGCTCCCCGCTCATGTTGGGTTAACCCCGCGGGTTGGCTCGCGATCAATCGGGCCGAGGCCAATCTGTACGCACGCGCTCAAAACGACACAAATCGCACAGCCAATCACGTTGTACCAAAGGTAGCTGATGGGGATCGTGAAGTAGAGCACGAGCACCGCCACCTGCGACACGATTGCCGCATAAAAGACGGCTGTCCCGCCAATCCATCGCATCAAGAACGCGACCAGAAACATCCCCAGCACCACGCCGTAGAAAATCGAGCCCACAATGTTCACGGCCTGGATCAGGTTTTCCGCCATGTTTGCAAACAGGGCAAAGCAAATCGCAATCAACCCCCACATGGCCGTGAAAAATCGCGATGCCTTCAGGTAATGCGCATCCGTGGCCTGACGAGTCACGATGTGCCGATACAGGTCGACGGTTGTCGTCGACCCCAGGGCATTCAGCTCGGCAGCCTTTGACGAGAGCGTCGCGGCCAAGAATACGGTAATCAGCAGGCCGATCAGGCCGTGCGGCAAGTGATGCAAAATAAACGTCACGAAGACGTAGTCGGCATCGTTGGAAGACGCGCGCGGGGTGGCGGCTGTCAGGGCGCGTTTGGCCTCGGCTCGGGTCGCTTGGCTCTGCTGGTAAGCCGCTTGCGCGTCGGTTCGCGCAGCATCAGCCTCCGCGGGATTACTGCTGTGGCCCAGCGCCAGCCAGCGGGTGATTGCGGTCTTGGTGGAAGCGCATTCGGACTCGTATTGCCGGGCCAGTGATTGCAATTGGCCGCCCGACTTAGTCGCAACCGCGCTGTTCCAGGCCGTTTGATTGAAAAAAATTGGCGGCGGCTCGAACTGATAGAAAACAAACAGCATCACCCCCAGCAGCAGGATGAAGAACTGCATAGGAATCTTGCAGACCGCGTTGAACATCAAGCCCAGGCGGCTTTCGCGCAGTGATCCGCCCGACAGATAACGCTGCACTTGCGACTGGTCCGTGCCAAAGTACGACAGAGCGAGAAACAGTCCACCGAGCAGGCCAGACCAGAACGTGTAGCGCTTGCCGACATCGAACGAGAAGTCGACGCCTTCCAGCTTATTCAAACCTCCGGCCACGGTCAGCGCACCGGAGAAGCCAACGTCGCAGGGCAGCTTCGACACCAAAACAAAAAAGGCCGTGATCATGCCGATGAAGATGACACCGATCTGGTACTTTTGCGTCAGGTTAACCGCGGCGCTGCCCCCGGAAACGGTGTAGGCGATCGCCACCAATCCGCTGCCGATGATCGTCAGGTCCAGACGCCAACCCATGACCGTCGAGAGCACGATGGCCGGAGCGTAGATTGTGATCCCGGCGCCCAGCCCGCGCTGCAGAAGAAACAAGGCCGCCCCGAGCAGGCGGGTCTTGGAATCGAAGCGGCTTCCGAGGAATTCATACGCGGTGTCGACATTCAGACGGCGATAGATCGGCAAGAACACGACAGAGATGATGATCAACGCGAACGGGGCTCCAAAGTAGTTCTGCACGAACCCCAGTCCACTCTCATATCCTTGCCCGGGAGTGGAGAGAAACGTGATGGCGCTGGCCTGCGTGGCCATCACCGAGAGGCCAATCACCATCCAGCTCGTTTCGCCTGAGCCGTGCAAAAAAGTTCGAAGACTGCGCTGGCCGCGTGTGCCCCAGATCCCGTAGCCAGCAATGCCCAGAATCGTGATGAGCAGGACAGCCCAATCGATTCCGTTCACGAGAACGTCCTCGCCAAGACTGCGAGGAGCGTGACCCAGAGGACGAACGTGGCCACGACGAAGGCGTAAACCGCGGGCCAGGTGCGGAAGACAGGCAGCCGGGTCGCTTCGTTCTCTGCGGAGTCCGACGAGTCGGCAGTCCGTTCGGCCATGGCGCCCGTCCGCGCTGGAGGATTTTCAGCCCTTGCCCAACGAGACAAGGTTCGCAAACAATCGGTAAGCGCCGGGAACACCCGCCGGCAGCTCTCGAAACCAGGCCAGGCTGGTGTAAATCACGTTGCCGCGGCCGTGTGCCGCGATCAAAATCCCGCCTTCGAGCGGCGGTTCGTTCGGGTCTTTGAACGCGAGGATCGGCCTGAAGTGTTGATCCCACTCATTCGGAAAATAGATCCCGCGCTCCTGCACCCACCCATCGAAATCGGCCCGCGTGATTTTGTTGGGCGTGTTGAGCGCCGGATGATCTGGAGCCAGAAACGTCACCGGCGACTGCTCGTCGGTCACCCGCTGACCCGAGAGACCCAATTCGTACGGCGCGAATCGATCGCTTTTGAGGCCCTCGGGCCGGTTGTACTGCACGATCAGATTTCCGCCCGCCTCGGCGAACGCAAATAAGGCCGGCATGTGCTTGCCCAGATCTTTGCGCACGTTGAACGCGCGAACGCCGATTACGACTGCATCCAGACCGCGCAGACCTTCTTTTGTTAGATCCGTGGCTGAGAGCGGCTTGACCGTGTAACCCATCTGCGCGAGACATTCGGCGACGCTATCGCCGGCGCCTTCGACGTAACCGACATTCCGCCCTCGAATGTTCAGATCGAAAGACGCGGCAGTCAGCCGCGCGGTCGGCTGCAACAAGAGGTGACCGATGTGATCATAACGGATGTCGACGCGCCCGTTGTCGTAGGTGCGGCCGCCAACCGTGGCCTGGGCGACGATCGACGCCGAGGCGGCGTGCGCCGGAGGCGTCACTTCGAACGTGTACCTGGCTTGGGAACCCGTGTCGATCTGAAACTTCTGCGAGCGGGGAGCCACCTTCCAGTCCGCTGGCGCCGACAACGTGAGCTCGCCAGTAACCCCGGGGCGACTGCTGGACACGGTGACCTGCACGCTTCGCTTCTGTCCTGGTGCGAAACGGGCTACCTCGAACGGGAAGCCGAGGAACACCGGCGGGACCACTTCGAGGGAACGCTCGATCTGCTTTCCGTTTTCGATCACCCGGGCGGTGGGCGCGGCCGGCACCACGAACGTCTGCCCCTGGACCTCAAATTCATGTTCCGCGAGAAGCGGAGGCGGCCCCAGTGGCTGGCCAATCAAGCTCGGCTCGGCCACGCGATACACGCCGACGCCTGGGACCTCGCGAAGCCAATAGGGCTGGCTCACGGATATGTCGTTGGGCAAAGTTTGCTGGTCGGTGACCTTCACGACCTGGTCTAACGTCAACGGATCGGTCCGCTTCAGCTCCTTGTTTAAAGTCGGGTAGCGAACACCCCGCCAAGTGACGGGCACTTTGCCTTTGCGGACGACAGAATGCTCGATCGTCAGGGAGTCGCCAGGCGAGACCTCGGCCGTGCTCAAGGTTGACTCCACGACCAAGCCCAGGCAAGCCTGTAGAATCTGGTCGAAGTCGCGACGCTTTTCGCGAACGAGTGGCTCGTCCGCAAGAACTGTCAACTTGCGGCGCAGAATCAACAAATCGGGGACGCTTGCGCCCGGATCCGCCGGTTTGAACTTGGCGATCACCTCGCTGACCAGTTTCCCGATCTCTGCACCGCCGCGCACGCGGGTCCATTGCACGTCGATCCCGTCGAAGATGTCCTTTTTAGCCGGTTCGCCGGCCAAGAGTTGAAACGACTCCGTCCGCGGCCGGCTGCCGGCGCCGCGCCCCCCACTCCCAAAATTGCCAAACCCTTGGCTCTTGTGCATCGCACGACTGCGCGATGCGATGGTTGAGAAACTCTCACCCAGCAACACGTCGGTGCCGCCGACGTCGAGCTGCACGGCGCCCTCTCCGCCGCCGCGACCGCCACCAAGGCCGCGGTTCATCAGTATTCGCTTGGGCTGCCAAGGCTCCAGGTCTTTGAGCTGATCGGGAAACGCCGTCCGGTCGCCCGACAGCTTGAACGCCTCCACGGCCAAAATCGCTGAGGCCGTGTGATGCCCGTGCGTGCGCGAGGCCTGCGGACTGAACCGAGTCACAATCACATCGGGACGGAACGTGCGAATCACGCGGACGACGTCCGAAAGAACCGCCTGCTCGTCCCAGATCTTGAGTGTCTCTTCGGGGTCCTTTGAGAAACCGAAGTCGATCGCACGCGTAAAGAACTGTCTCCCCCCGTCCAATCGGCGCGCGGCCAGAAGCTCGTGCGTACGGATCAGCCCCAGTTGCGGGCCGAATTCCCCGCCGAGCACATTCTGCCCGCCGTCTCCTCGCGTAATCGACAGATAGGCCGTACGGACTCGCCGCCCCCGCGCCAAATACGTGATTAACTGCGTATTCTCATCGTCGGGATGGGCGGCGACGTGCAGAACGCTCCCCATCTCTTGAAAGGCGCGCAGTTTTTCGAGGATCGCGGCCCCCGTGCTCGCGGACGGCGATTCCGCTCTGGACTGCGCCGAGGCGCCGAGAATCAGCGCGACGGCGGTCCAAGCGGCAGTCCGGAGTCGTGCGCGAATGCCGACGGTCGTCGAGAGGCTGGATCGCATAGGCGCACTGTCAGAGTGCTCGCGACGAGCGGTGGAGTCAGGCGGAATTAGAATCGGCGCGTTATTCGTTGGTGAAGTTCACAATGTACTGCGAGTCTTCCCACATGAACTTCAGCACGCCGCCATTGTCGCCCTTGTCGATGGCGATCGCCAATTGATCAAGCGCTGGCGAGAGCGACTCTTTCTTGACGTCGACACGGACCAGATCATTCTTCTGGTCGACGGGAACGCCCCATTTACCCACGGTCTTGCTGAAAGCCAGCTTGCCACCATTCTCTTCGGGAATGAGGTACAGGGTGTAGGTCCCGGCAGGAATCGCCGCGTCGCCAATCTTGATTCCCTTTTGCAGCACGAGGGTCGTCGCTTCGTCGGCGCCCAGTCGCCAGGCTTTGCCGTAGGGCACCAGTGATCCCCAAATCTTGCGGATGTCGGTGCCGCGCGGATTCTTGGAGTAGGGCCGGCCGTAGGTGATCTTCACCTCGTTGCCGCCGATCACGGCATTGACGGTCTCGTGAGGGCTGACTCGCTTGCGCTTGGCTCGTTGCGCTTCAGCGGGAACGGTGCTCAACAAGCCGACCACTGTCGCCAAGACGATTACGCGAAGCATGCTCATGGTGTCTCCTCAAAGCGTTAGGGGAGGAACCGGTTGTCAACCAACGCCAGCCGACTGATTCGTGCAGTGTGGCCCCAATTGACCGTGTTGGTCAAGCAAGGCTAATTATTTCGCCGAAGCCGCCACCGAGGCCGCTTTTTTCGGATATCTTGGATCGGCCTGCACTTCAATAATCTGCTTGCAGTGACGTTCTGTGTGCAAAGGCAAGTACAGCAGCCAATCGTGTGCGTTCAGCCAGTTGAAGATTGGGAAAGGGTGCCGGACAGTATGGTTCTTGATTTCTCGCGGCATCGTTTCGAGGTACGCGCGCACCTCGCCGTGGATCTTGTAAAACTCTTCGATCGCCTTCGCGCGGCCCCATTTCTCCGTCGGCTGGATTTCCAGCGGTGCCTGCGCGCCGCCGACGCCGCCCGGGTTCCGGTTTGGGATGACCCTGCGGATGAAATCCGCTTTGCCTTTGGTCCGAGCGTACCAGTCCGGGTCAGGCGGATTCTTCATTGCCTTGACCGCATTTTGAAAGAGGGCGCGTTCAGATCGCACAATGTGTTCTGTGCACTCGCCCACGGACCAGCGTTTGGCGTTTTGCTTGAAGGTCCATTGCTCGTCGCTGAGGCCGCTGATTAGCCCGAGCAGCATGTTCAGCGAGTGATCGTGCGCTTTGATGAGTTCGGCGAATTCCTCATCCGTCACATTCGGACTGGGTTCGTCGGCGCAGGCCATTGTCGCTGGAACGAGTAACAGCACCAGCAACGTCACGATTAGGGTCCGGATGGCAATAACTCGTCGGATCATGGCCTCGTCCCCTCTTCGTCGGCGTGTAGCCATCGCTGCGGAACAAGCGACCCGCAGCCTCGTATGAACATATCACAGTTCGTCTCGGATTGAAGCCATCGCCGTCGGTCAAGTTCTTCCGGGGGGGTGCCCCAAGGCTGCATGAGTTTCCGGTGCCTATCAGGGCAGCACTGGTCGGTCCATTTCTGGGCTTCACGAAAATCGGTTGAGATACCACGACTAGAGCACAGTCCAGCCACCCGAGGCGTTCCGCTGGTTAAATTGATCGTCGAGAAGTTGTGGGTGCGGCCGAGGCAGGGCCTTGGCCTTTCGTCCTTTCTGGCTCTAGAAGCGGACTGCCGAACATGGCGACCAAACCTTCGGCTGCGGTTGGGTGGGCGAAGATCGCATCGCGAAGCGCCGTATAGGGCAGCCCGCCCAGCATCGCAGTCTGCACGACCGCCATCATCTCGCTCGCTTCGGCTCCAAATGCCGTAAACCCGAGAATCCGGTCATCGGACCCAATCAGAGCCTTTGCAAATCCTCGCGTCTCCGAAATTGTGTACATCCGAAGCACGCCCGCCATTGGATGCTTGATCAGTCGATAAGAAACGTTCTTGCTCAACGCCTCCGATTCACTCATGCCAACATGGGCCAGTTCGGGGTCGGTGAACAAGCAAGACGGGATCATGCGACCTCGGGTGGTTCGATTGCCGCCGTCGAGATCGCTCAGCACGACGCGAAAATCATCCTCACTCACATGAGTGAATTGCGGACTTCCGGCGCACTCGCCGAGGGCCCAGACGTTTGGTGCTGTGGTCTGCAGCCGCTCGTTCACGCGGATATAACCGTGCGAATCAACTTCGACGCCTGCTGTGCGCGCGTTGATTCGATCCGTGTTCGGCGTTCGCCCGGCTGCCACCAGGATGTCGGAGCCTTCCAGTGACGTTTCCTTCCCTCCGGATCGAACCTGCATGGTTACGCCGCTGCCCGATCGGCCGGAGACATTCAGCACTTGCGCCTGCAACAAGACCTCAATGCCTTCATCCTTCATCAGCTCGAGCATCGCACTGGCCACTTCGGGATCTTCGCGATCTAGTAGTTGCGTTCCTCGGTGAATAATCGTGATACGGCTGCCGAAACGCCGCATCGCCTGGGCGAACTCCAGACCGACGTAACCACCGCCAATGACCAGCAGATGCTCCGGCAATCGCTCGAGGTTCAGGGCTTCCACATGCGTCAGCGGCGTGGCGGCGGCAAGTCCCGGCACGTCCGGAACGTTGGCGTGGGTTCCCAGGTTGAGAAACACGCGTTCGCCGCGGAGCATCCGCGTTCCTCCAACATTCAGCGTCACCTCAACTGTCTTCGACTCGGTGAAACGCGCTTCTCCCATTACAAGCTCGGCACCGCTCTCCTTGTAGTTGGCAACGTGGATCTCGACCAGACGGTTGACCATCTCTCGCTTGCGGCGAGCCACCGCGGGCATATCGACTTGAAGCTGCCCTTTCGTGACACCAAGACCGCGCTTGGGATCGACAAGTGTCACCGCTTTGGCACTGTAAATCACGTTCTTGCTGGGCAGGCAGGCCACGTTAGGACACGCGCCGCCAATCATCGATCGTTCCACCACGACCGTTCTTTGGCCCCTCTTGGCAAGAGTCCACGCGATGAGCTTTCCTCCCACGCCACTGCCGATCACGAGGTTTTGATAATTTTCGACGGTCATACTGATGCTCTCTATGCGAGGAGGGGTTTGCTGAGAAAGATGCCGGCGCGCGCGTTCAGCATCCGACAACCTCGGCGATCGCCTCTCGGAGGGTATCAACGACGACGGAGGGCGCCGTTACGATTGCCGTGTGATCGACGGGATGCGCGCGCACCCGAGCCTTCATCCGTTCGGCCATGAACCGCTGATTTTCGTGGACGATCATGCGGTCCTGCTCGGCCACGAGGTACCAGGTTGGAAGGTCTTTCCAGAGCGGTCGATCGACGGCAACGTTGATGCATGCCGGCGAGAGCGGTCGCTGAACCGCTGCCAACACGGCCAGTTCCGCCGGGGCAGCATTTTGGGCGAAGGCCGCGGCGAAGGCGGACTCGGGCAGATAGATCAGCCCGTGCTTGTCGGGAGCCAACAGGGGCGCCTGGGGGTGCGGCTGAGTGCGGTAGAAAACATCCGCGACGGTTTCGCCCTCGTCCGGAGCCAGGGCTGAGACGTAGACGAGCGCCTTCACCTTCTCGTCGCGCGTCGCCGCGATGACGGCGCCCGCATAGGCGTGGCCGGCGAGAACGATCGGCCCCGTCACGCACTCCAGCGTTCGATCGAGGGCCGCCACATCCTCTCGAAACGATGTGAGAGGCAACGGGGCGGCGACGACTTTGACGCCGTCGCCCGCCAGTGGCGCGATCACCTTTGCCCAACTCGATCCGTCCGCCCAAGCGCCATGCACGAGCACAACACTCACGTCAGACGAGGACATCACCGCACTCTTTCCACCGGGACGAATTGCAACCGGCTATCAATCGAAGTTGTCTTCGCGTGTGGACCCGACGCGGCCGCTGCCGTCAGATCGACTTCACCTCCCCACCATCCATCCGGAGCGTCGAACCGGTCATCCAGCGGGCGCCCGGCGACACCAGAAAGGCCATCAGCTCGGCAATCTCTTCAGGCTTGCCGTAGCGGGCGATGCCGGCCTCCTTCGGAAATTTAGCCGTGGCCTCCTCAACCGTCATCTGGTGCAGCGGCGCCCAGTGTTCGAGATACGAGCGGCGGCGGCCGGTCAGCACGGGTCCTGGAAGCACGCTGTTCACGTGAACGCCGTCGGTGATGCCGCGATCGGAAAAGGCTTTAGCCAGCGCGATGATCGCCGCGTTGATTGTACCGACCGCCGCGTAAGGCGCCTTCGGGAAGAGGGCCGAATTGCCCGACATCAGCACGACCGAGCCGTTGGCCTCCTTCAACGCGGGCCAGGCGGCGATGGTGAGTCGCCGGGCGCCGTGCAACTTGAGCGCCAGGCCCGCCCCCCATTGCTCGTCCGTCATCTCGAACAGATCGATCTGTGGGACTGCACCGGAGATATTGAGCAGCGCGTCGATTCGGCCAAAGGCCTGCACGGTCTGATCGACCACCGTTCGGGCGGCCGAAGGCTGGGCGAGATCGATATCAATCACCAACGCTTGGGCGCCGGCCGCCTTCACTGCTTCGGCCGTCTACTCCAGATTGGCACGGTTCCGCGCGACCAGGACCAGCGATGAAAAATCGCGAGCGAGACGGATCGCCGTCGCTTGACCAATCCCCTGGCTGGCCCCCGTGACAATCGCGACCGACCTCGACATCTAATGCCCCTTGTTTCAGAAAGATGTGTGTCAGTACGGCCCGCGCAATCATGCTAGCCGCCGAGGACTATCTGGAAGCGAGTCGTTTCTCAAAAAAGCGATGGGTGTTGCTGGAGATGTATTCCAGGCAATCCTCGACGGCGAAGTGGCCCGAGTCGAGGCGGTGAATCTCCGCTTGGGGCAGGTCTTTCAGATACGCTTCTCCGCCCTCCGGGGTGAAGAAGATGTCGTTCTGGCCCCAGAAGATGAGGGTCTGAGGTTTCTGCGTGCGTAAAAACTCCTGCCACTTCGGATACAGTTCGACGTTGGTGCGGTAATCATAAAAGAAATCCATCTGGATCTGTCGAGCGCCCTGGCGGTCCATGTACCGAAAATCCATGTTCCAGTTATCGGGGCTGATCAAAGCCGGCAGTTTGTGTCCATGCAGATAGACGCTCTTAATCGCTTCCAGCTCCAAGAAACCAGAGAGGGGCTTTTCGGACTCGGGGGTCCTGCGTTTCCAGAGGGCGTTGCGGAAGCCGTCCCAGACGGGAGTGAAACCTTGCACGTACGCGTTCGTGTTCTGAATGATGAGCCACTCGAGCCACTCCGGATGACGGCAAAGGATCCGAAAGCCGACGGGCCCGCCGTAGTCCTGCATGAAGACTCCGAAACGCTTGAGACCCTTCTTAGTCAGGAACGCTTCGACGACTTCGGCGGTCTTATCGAACGTGTACGAATACTTCGCCGGGTCGGGCATCGAGCTGTTGCCGAACCCCGGGTAGTCCATCGCGACGACGTGGAACCGATCGGCCAGGGCCGGAATGAGGTTGCGGTACTGATGCGACGAGGCGGGAAAGCCATGCAGCAAGACGATGACGGGGCTACCCGGATTGCCGGCTTCCCGATAGAAGATGTCGAGTCCCTCGACAGCGAGGACTTCGCTTCGCACAGTGCGGTCAGAGATTTTGGGCTCATGCTTCATCGAGTTCTCCTTAATTGGAGCTAGTCAGGGGTCGAGCCAATTGCGTCACGGCCCCGTTATTCACGAAGGGCCGCAGATCAATGTCCGGCGTACCAGTCGTAGCCGCGCTCGGCCCAGTAATCGGCAGGACGCTCGTCAGTGAAACGGATTGTTCCGATGCGCTTGATGTTCTTAATGCCGTACTTGACGGGAATCACAAGCCGCAGCGGAGCGCCGTGCCCAGGGGTCAGCGGCGCGCCGTCCATTTCGTAGCAGAGCAATGTCTGCGGATGCAGGGCGCTCTCGATGTCGAGGCCGACGTAATACGCTTCGTCTGGGGTCGACAACTTCACATAGGGCAGCAAGTCCGCGTCCGCTTGCTCAAGATCGGGTTTTGCCCCGCTTCGAGTCGCAATCCCGGATCGAGACACGAGTTCGACGAGGCGCGCGCCAGTCCAACGCACGGGATCACTCCAGCCTTCGATACAGCGGAGCTCGGTGACCATCTCGACCTGCGGCAACGATTTGATGTCATCAAGCGTGACTGTCAGCGGCTTCCCGATGACCGAGTTTTCGAGGCGAAGCGACCAGTGTGCCGGATCGAATCGAGCGTCAAGACCGACGTGGCCGTTGGCTCGCGGCATGCGGGCAGCGCTGGCGGGAAAGGTCGGCGACAGCCGGGTCCGCCGGAAGTAGGCTTGCGCCAGTGATTGATTCCATTCCAGCATCCGTCGCAGCGACCAGGGAATTCCGTCCGCCGCCGCCCGCGATCGAAGCCAGCCCCAGCCCGCCGCACCGGTCAACGCGGCGATAGCGCCCGTTGCGAAGCCGCGCCGGGTCAAACGCCGCACTTGTCTCAGAGCGGGATCCAGAGAAATCGGTGCCGGCTGCGTGTTCGCTGCCGTTTGCTCAGCGATGGTAGGGGACGCCTGCGGTTCGACGGGGCCACTGGATTGCTGCCTCGAACCGCTTTTGAGGTTTCCTGCGCCGGACGGCTCGATCGCCTGTCGCGCCCCTGGATCAGGTCCGTCACCGACGGGCGCGGTAAGTCCGTCAATGTCCTTCGACGGCTTGGGTTGCTCGACGCGCTGCTGATATTCGTTAAGCCTCGCGATGGCGTGGCGGACATGGTCGAAGGCTTGGCCGAGCTCTGGGGCCCCAGTCTTTGCAGCAAGTGCCTCGAGGTGATCGGCAATTGCGGCAAGCGCCGCCTCGGGAGCAATGCCGTTGGCCGTGGACATCGTGCCAGCAGTAGCAGAATTTTCGTCATCCCCGCGGGCCGACGTGGGCGTCGTCGCCGGGACGTAGAAACCGTCCTGAAAGCGAAGCACGCTTTCAGCGGGCTTGCCGTCAATCGTGAAGGTGTAGCCGATCGGCGCGCCGTCCGAGCCAATCGCGCCGGGAACGACCTCGATAACTTCGTTGATTCCGCGACCACATTTGTGCCGGGGCTGGAATGTCATCGAGTCCTCTCCTTCTCGATCCTCTCAGACCGATTACCAAACCCGCAATCGGTTTGGATGGACGGAGTTTGCCGTCGTTTGCGCTAGCCATTCTCCGGTGGGGTTGACTGTTAGGCGCTGCGGCTTAGCTGAGGGATCTCTTCTGGGGCTGGATCGGGGACATCAACGATCTCAAATCCCGTAACCATCGCTCGAAAGTTGTTCCAGCCGGCTTTGATAACCTGAGTAATGTGGACCACGAAAAACAGCACGTATCCGATCGTCAGTAAGAAGTGCTCGAGTCGGGCCGCTTCGTAGCCGCCAAGCAGCCCCGTCAGCCACGCGAGTTGCACGGGCTTGTAAATCGCGAGGCCCGTCGTCAACGAACCGGCCCCCATCATCACGACCCCGGTGTAGGCAAACCGCTGAGCAGCATTGAATTTGCCTTGGGGCGGCAGCGTCTTGATCTGTCGCAGATCATGCAGGACAACCAGGATCGCTTCGCGAAACGACCGACGGTTCGGCACGAGCTCCCGCCACTCGCCTGAGAGAAACGTATAGGAGACATAAAGGACGCCATTGATGGCGAAGAACCACATCAGAAAAAAGTGAAAGGCCATTCCCTCGGCCAGGCGAAACCTCAGATTGAGCGCGCGATAAAACCAATCGGGAAAGAAATGAAATAACGTGAAGCCGCCCCAGCCGATCCGGTAGATATCGTTGGCCCAATAGATGAGCAGGCCACTCCAGACCATCCCGGTCAGCAGGGGCACATTGATCCAGTGAAACCAGCGAATCGCACGGGGATGCTTGGGCTCGAGTCGCTTCACGGACCAACCTCCCGACTGCCGCGCGGAAGACGACGCGAAATCAGATTTTTCTTGAGCACTGCGGTCAGAGCCCGCTCAGGGAAACTACTTCCCGTCTCCCATTTTGTCGGAGCCCATCTTGTCGGCTCCCATTTTGTCCGAGCTCATTTTGTCGGTGGCCATTTTGTCAGAACCCATCTTGTCCGAGCTCATCTTGTCCGAGCTCATCTTGTCCGAGCCCATTTTGTCGGACGACATTTTGTCTGAGCCCATCTTGTCCGAACTCATCTTGTCGCCCATCTTCTCGGTGGATGATTTTCCGCTGGGCGTGGCATCCGAGGAGCCACAGCCGGCGATTCCCAGACCCAGGCCAATGGCCAAGACAACTAAGGGGACTCCGTAAACGAGGCGACGCATAAATCTCTCCCGATCAAATGGATGGCCACTCGAAGGCTGCAGCGCGGTGGAAGCAACACACCACTCTTATTGGATGATTCGAGACATGGCGGGTTACGGGATTTTTCGAAGGGAACCCGAATGCGAGGGCTCGGCGGTCGGAGATTGGGCGGTCCCACCTACTGAGTGTAGAGATGAATCGGGTTGGCCGGCCGCGTCGAACCAGGTCGAGAAGGGTAGGGGATCGATCAACGGATGCACCGCGTTCCCAGCGGTCCAGATCAACGAGTTGGTGACGATGCGACTTCCGTCGCTGAGCGCGATGTGCTCCGACGACGCGCCGCGACCCGTAGGTTAGATGCGAGGCGAGTGGTGGGCGTTACAGAGGCGCGCTCGGCGTTCAAGGAAGCCGGCCTGGTCGCGCGTCGTCGCCGGTCCTGCGGATGCCCAGCTTTTTCATCCGGCTGCGAAGCGTATTCGGATGCATGTCGAGAATTCGCGCAGCACCGTTGGCTCCTTCGATGACGCCGCCGGTTTGCTCGAGGACTCTTTGAATATGGTCTCGCTCGATGGCAAGCAGTGAGCCCCCGGTCAGTCTCGCGGGCTCAGCGGGGACCAGGTCGGGGTCGATCTCGAGCACCGACCCCGTCGAAAGAATCAAGGCACGCTCAATCACGTTCTCCAGCTCCCGCACGTTTCCCGGCCAGTGGTAAGCGCAGAGCCGTTCTAGCGAGTCGCTGTCAATCCTTTCGATCAGTTTGCCGATCTGCCGGCCGCACTTTCTTGTCAAGAAATGCGCCAACAGGGGAATGTCGTCTGTCCGGTCTCGCAAGGGGGGAACGACGATCGGAAAGACATTCAGCCGGTAGTACAAATCCTCGCGGAAAGTCTTCTCTCGCACGGCCGCGAGCAAGTCGCGGTTCGTCGCCGCGATTACCCGCACGTCGACGCGGATGGGCGATTTTCCGCCGACTCGTTCGAACTCCTTCTCCTGAAGCACCCGGAGCAGTTTCGTCTGTGCTTCGAGCGGGATTTCCCCGATCTCGTCGAGGAAAATCGTCCCGCCGTCAGCCAGCTCGAATCGGCCAATGCGCTTCGCGATCGCCCCGGTGAATGCCCCTTTCTCATGGCCGAACAGCTCGCTCTCGACCAGGCCGGTCGGCAGGGCGGCACAGTTAATCTTGATCAACGGCTTTTCGCGGCGGCGACTGTTGGAGTGAATCGCGCGGGCGATGAGTTCCTTACCGGTTCCTGTTTCCCCGGAAATTAGAACCGAAGCATCCGTGGGCGCGACTTTGAGCACGTTGTCCAACGTCTTCAAGATCACCGGACTCTGTCCAACGATCTCTTCGAAGTTATGGTCAGCTTTGATCTCTTCCTGCAAATAGAGATTTTCGGCCTTGAGCCGCGCCTGCTCGCGCTCCATGAGCACGCGCTCGGTGATGTCGACGAACATCGTGCGCGTGTACTTCCCATTGGGCTCGGGCTTCGACCACCACTGCACCCAAACCGGCTGGCCGTTGTCTTTCCGTCGAAGCTCGAGCACGATGCCGCCGGTGTCGGTTCCCCGGCCGACCGCTGCGAATGCCTGCTGGATTGTGCGTTTGTTCTCGGGCGTGTCCGCCACCAGCGACATGCCAACCGTGCCGACGACCTCGTCCGAGTCGAGGCCCAGAATCCGCACGGCGGCCCGGTTCGCACGGACAAAGCGAGAATCGAGATCTTCATGGACGTAGGCGATCGGCGCCTCTTCAAACAGGTCGCGGAAACGCTCTTCGCTCTCGATCAGGCCGCGCTCGACGCGAAGTCGCGCCAGCTCCGCTGCCGCGCGGGCCGCAAATATGCGGAAAATCAGCAGCTTCCGCGGCATCTCGGGCATTGGTCGGGGATCGAAGACAGCCAGGTGCCCCAAGTGCTCGCCATCGGGCGCAAGCAGCGGCACACCCAAATAGCTTTCGACGCCCATCTTCACCAGGGCCGCATCCCCGGGGAACTTGAGGCGCACGCCCGTTGGGTGATGGCATAAGTTCCCCCGCACAACGTCTTCGCAGGGCGTGCCGGGCAGATCCCATTCCTCGTCTTCGAGAATCCGGCCCTCACCCCAGTAGGCAATTGTGTGCACGCGGGTGTTCGAGCCGGCGAACTCGGCGACGAAGGCGTATTTCGCGTCGAGAGCCCTTGCCAGATGCTCAACGAGGGTTTGGAAGAACGCGATCCCAGAGGTGTGCCCAGTGCCTTGCGCGATCTCGCGCAGCGACTGCATTTCTTCGAGATCTACTCGCTCGCGCTCCTCGGAGTCGGTCTCGTCCGGGCGCGAAGCGATCGACCTGCGATCCTCGTCCGGGGCGTCGGTCGGATCAATCATATTCCACGTATGCTGTTGCGAATCTTCACAGCGGGATCCGTGACTTCATGATACCCGGGCGAGACCGGGCACGCAGGAAGAGAAGAGACGATCCGCAGAGCGGCATGTGATTCGTTCGCCAGGCGGAAACGGCCGTCCGTCAATCCGATCGCTCGAATCGTCCGTCGGCCGAGCGCCCATCACCGTGCCAACGATCTTTGCGACGAAGACGTCGGCCATTGGCTGACGCGCCTCGCACATCGCACATCGCCGCCTTCTCAGCCCTCAGCGTGGTTTCGTAGGACCGAAGGTAATTGCGGCAATGCCGGCACACCCAGGTATGAATCCTCAGGCGCAATCTCGGGATCACATGCAGATCGCCGTCGACAAGGTCGCCAAGTCGTTCGATTACATCGCGACAGTTCAACGTTCGTCCCGTCTCTGAGGCGCCGGCGACGGTGCGCGTGAAGTGGCTGCCCCAATATCGGATGACGCAACAGCCGCCGAAGTTACAGAAATCTCAGCTCGCCGCGCCGAATCTCGAAGGGGGTTATGCCCACGAAAGCTCGTGGACCCACGACATTTCGAGGCTTGGCAGCGCAGCAATCGAGGGGGCACCGCGACTGAATCGTCGTACGCAACTGCTCAGCCCCCATGGTCTTCCGATGTTCCAGCGTCGTCTTCTAAAGAGGCGGCACGTCCTTCGCATTTGTCTGGTGGCGTCTCCGAGGAAAGAAGCAATCGTGCTGAAAATCACGCGAAGAGTTACGCCGGTCGAGGGAACGATCGTGGTCTTGGAGGGCAAATTACTCGAGCCCTGGGTGACTGAGGTTCGCGCCCTGTTTTCGCAACGAGTGCCCCCACTCCTTCCTCGACTCGACCTGTCGGCACTCACGTTCGTCGACGCGGCCGGAATCGAGCTGTTGCAAAACCTGCTGCGAGAGGGGGTGGCGGTCGAGTCGTGCTCTGCCTTCGTCGCGACGCTCTTGCGACTGAACGACGAGCGGGAGGTGCGGCGTCCAGATGAGCAGTGAGACGGCGCAGCTCTCTCCGCTTTATCCCGATGACCTGACTTTGGCGGCCGCGCTCAAAGACAGGGAAACGAACGCCGGCGAAGAGTTTGTGCGAAGGTTCGGCTCAACGGCATTCGCGACCGCCCGGCGATTTCTGCAATCCGACTCCGACTGCGAGGACGCGGTCCAGGAGAGTTTTCTCTCTGCCGTTCAGTCGATCGGAACATTCAAGGGAAACTCGGCTCTCGGGACCTGGTTGCACCGCATCGTCGTGAATGTTTGCCTGATGAAACTCCGCAGCCGAGCCCCTCAGCCTTCGCTTTCGATCGATGCTTTGTTGCCAACCTTCGACACTTCCGGGCGCCATATGCAGGCAGTCCGTCGATGGAAATCGGCTCCCGACCATCGGCTGCTGCGCGAGGAGACTCGGGAGCTCGTCCGCCGTTGCATCGACATGCTCCCCGACGATCACCGAACCGTTCTGATCCTCCGCGACATCGAGGAACTGAGTACTCAGGAAACGGCGGAAATACTGCGCGCGACTCCCGGAATAGTGAAGACCCGACTCCACCGCGCTCGCCAGGCGCTTCGCTCGCTTTTGGAGCCGCATTTCCCTTGAGGTTGGTCCCGAGGACGAATTCCGCATCAGCGACCCCGATGAAGGGCAGCGATTGGATGCAGCCCTCAGGAGTTCCATAACAGGTCGCCGCGCACCGCGAGCCGTTGTCTGCAAACAAGGCGATTCGATGGCAGCTGCGCAAGAGCTTTCATGGATTCGAATGGCCCCGCAAAACGTTCGAATTACGCCGCAGGTCAACTGGACTTTCGCGAGGCTGCAGAGGGCCGTGCCGTGGGGCGAGAGCAACTGATGCAGGCTTGCGATCTGCGGCCAGTCCAGGAGAAGTACTGAAGCGACTGCAAAAAAGAGCTTCGTCAACTACACCCGCTGACCGCTGGAGAGTTCGGACAAGTCGCCAAGGATGATCTGCTCCGAGCCGTCGAAGTGGACCCACTTCCCGTTGACTCGCTTCTTGAGAACCTCGACCCACTGGCCGTCATCGATGCCGCGCTGCACCGGCAGCAGCATCGCCTTGCCGTCGCGTTTTTCGTAGCAGCTGGTTTGATTACCGATCTCGACGAGTGCCTCTAGCGGGACCGTCCACACTCCGGCCCGTTTTAGCTCCACCGTGCCAAGGGCGTACATGCCCGGTAAGATCTGGCCGCTGGGATTGAGAATGTCCACTTCTGCCCGCAGCGTCCGCGACTTGACTTGCAGAGCCCAGGAAGTTCTCGCCACAGTCGTGGCGATCTGCATGTTGTTGGCCGCGTCGATGCTGACCGATGCCGGATTCCCTGGACCGATCCCGACCGCCTCCATCTCGGGCACATCCAGGAAAATGCGGACCTTGTCGGTGCGGGCCACGACATACAGGGGGACCGCGCCCGTCGAGGACATCATCCCTTGATTGCTGCGTGGGACCGACTGGTCTCCTCCCTGGGGCTGGACGAAGTCGCCGGTGTTCACGTTGCGCACAATCACGACTCCATCATAGGGTGCCTTGATCGAGGTGAATTCGACGAGGGCGGCGTACCGCTTCCCCTCCGCGCGCGCGACCTCCGCTCTTGCCCGGGCGGCAATCACGACGACCCTGGCCTTGTCCAGGTCTGCTTTGCGGGCGGTCCGGTTCACCCGGGCGATGGTGACACTGACCTTCCCCGCGCGATAGGCCGCCTCGCTCGTCTCGAGACGCTTGTGGCTCTCGTCCTGCAAGGCTACCTCAATGGATTTGCTCGCGACGAGTTCGCTGATCCGCTTGTAGTCGACCTTGCGCAGCTCGACGTCGGCCTCGTACTTACCCAGGTTGGCCTTCGCTTCTTCAACCTGAGCGTTCGCGGCATTCCAGTTCTCCTCGGCAACCTGGACTGCCTGCTGAGCTACGTTAATCTCGTCGTCGCGCAGCCGGATCTCGGCTTGCTTCTCCTCGTATTGCGCGACTACATCCGGAGCGAACAGGTGCGCGAGCATCTGGTCCTTGCGAATTTGCTCGCCGATGTCCACCTTCCACTCATCAACGAACCCTTGCACATTCGCGAACAATGACGTCTGTTCGTAAGCCTCGATAAAACCGGGCTGGCTCGTCATGCGGATAATCGTGCGCTTCTCGACCGGCACGATCCTCACCTGCGGTCGGAGCACCGCTTTGGGGGCGGCCTTTGGCGAGTCGGAGCAACCGACCGTGGACAGGACCAGACAAAGCAGAGTAAGGCGACAGGTGACCAACATGCTAGACTCCTGTTTTCGCCGGTTCGATTGCGCTCAATGGTCGGGTCTTGTTGCCCTCGTCGGGGTCAGGAGCATAGTGGCGGCTGTCGGGGTCGTTGGGGTGAAGCGAAGGGGAGTGGTACTTCGCCTCTTTTCCCATGATCACTGCAAAGATGGCCGGCAACAGCAATAGGGTTGCGAAAGTCGAGAGCAACAATCCGCCGATGACCGCCCGCGCCAGCGGAGCCTCTATCTGGCTGCCGGACTCGAGGGCCAGTGCCATCGGCACCATGCCGACGGTCATGGCGCACGCGGTCATCAGGATGGGCCGTAGCCGCTCACGGCCGCCGCTCATCGCCGCGTCGTCGATTGACTTTCCCTCGCGCCAATCGCGGGCCGTGAAGGTGACCAGCATCACCGAGTTGGAGACGGACACGCCGATACACATGATCGTTCCCATGAACGATTCGATGTTCAACGTGGTGCGGGTCAGGTACAGCGCCAATGCGACTCCGCTGAGCACTCCGGGGACTGCCCCGAGCGACACCAGGGCAAGCCGTGGGGACTGGAAGTACGCGGTCAAAAGGACATAAATGACCGCGACGGCAATGACCAGGCCGACCGCCAGTGACCGAAACATCGCGTTCATCGGCGCGACCTGTCCTCGCGTGTGGACCATCACACCGCGAGGAGGATCCCCCGCGTCGGCTAGTGCCAGACGCACTTGGCGGGCTGCCCGGCCAAGGTCCTCCCCCTCGACGTTGGCGGTGACGCTCAGATATCGCTGCGAGGCCAGGCGATCGAACTCGCCCGGCGTGGCCCCTTTGCCGACGCTCGCGACATCGCGCACCAACAGGTTGACCCCCGCGGCGGCCGGCAAGAGCGGCACGGTTTCCAGCTGGGCGGGTGAGTCCATCCGCTGGGTCGGCACCTGGACCTGTACTTGGTAGCTCACGCCGGTTTTGGCGTCCACCCAGTAATTGCGGGCGATCAATCGGCTGGAGGAAGTGGTCACCAGGACGGATCGGCCCAACTCATCGACCGTCAGTCCGCTGAGGCCCGCCTTTTGCCGATCGACTCGAACTTGGACGGTGGGGTAGTCCAGGGTTTGCTGGAGCTGGACATCGCGCAGATACGTGTTCTTGTGCAGCTCGTTCAAGATGCGGCGGGAGTATTCATCGGTTTTCGACAGGTTGGGGCTCACCATCACCACCTCGATGGGAGCCGGCGATCCGAAGCTCATCACCTGGCTGACCAGGTCGCCCGGCTCAAAAGCCACTGTGATCTTCTTGGCCAGCCGGCGGGCGTCCTCCGCAGTGACGCCTTCGCGCTCGACCCGCGTTGCGAACCAGGAAGCGAGCTTGTCCGGGACGGCTTGCCGCAGCTTGTCGCGGAGCTGGCTCAGCGGAACACGGCCCTGGCGCAGCGCGACGCGCATCTGGGCGTCGTCGGGACCGCGCATGAACAGGAGCATATTGTTCAAGCCGTAGTCGGGAGCCTGCTGGCCGGCAAAGCCCATCGAGATCTGGACGTTTTCCTCGCCGGCTTCCTCTTGGATGATCGCGAGGGCGCGGACCCACGCCTCGCGGGTCAACTCGTAGTTCGTCCCCGGCGGCATGCGGAAGCGGAGGACGAACTCCCCGGAATCCACTTGTGGAAACAGCTCCGTCCCGAGTTGAAGGCCCACGACCGCCAGGATCACGCCGCACGCCACCACGTATCCGCCGACAACGAACCGCCGCCGGCTGACGCCGGCCTGCAGGACCTTCGTATAGACGTTGTCTCGAAACCAGTCGAAACCCCCCTTCTTTTTCGGCTTGTCGCCTTTCTGCTCGCTGCCTCGATGTTTGAGCAGCCGGATGGCGAGAACGGGCACGACGGTGCTGGAGAGAAAATACGAAGAGATCATGGCGAAGCCGACCGCCAGCGACAAAGGGACGAACAGCGAGCGCACCGGCTCGGCCATAATGAACGCGGGGATGAAGACCGACAGGATGCACACCATCGCGAGCAAGCGCGGGACGGCCGTCTCGTTGACGCCCAAGAAGACGGCGCGCGAAGTCGACGGCGTGTGCTCCATCTGCGCGTGGATGTTCTCGACGGCGACGGTCGCTTCGTCAACCAGAATTCCAATGGCAAGGGCCAGCCCGCCGAGGGTCATGATGTTGATGGTGTTGCCGGTGATCCACAGCCCGATGAGCGAACCGAGAAGGGCCATCGGGATGTTGAACACCACGACGAGGACGCTCCGCCAGTCGTGCAGGAAGATCAGAATCATCAGCCCCGTGAGCGTCGCTCCGATTAATCCTTCGGTTGAAACGCTGCGGATGGCCTCGATGACGGTTGGGGACTCGTCGAACTCGTAGCGGATATCCACGCCTTCCGGGAGGACCGCCTTGAAGGTTGGCATCGCGGCGTGGATGTCCGAGACCACCGTTAGAGTCGAGCCTGTGTTTTTCTTGACGACGGGGATGTACACCGACCGGCGGCCATCGACCATCGCATAGCCGAAGTTGACGTCGGTGCCGTCGAAGACCCTGGCCACATTGCCGATGTAAACGTCGCGGCCGGGCTGGACCGGAATCCGGGTGATCTCCTGGATGTCGGTGACCGTCGCGTTGCTCGGCACAATGGGCATTTCCTGTTTCACGTACAGGTTGCCAGAGGGAAGGATGACGTTGCCGTTGGCGAGGGCCTTGACGAGGTCTTCGGGCGTGAGGTTGTAGTCCCGCAGCCGATCGGGGTCGGCGTCGATGATGATGGAGCGGGCGTTCGAGCCGAAGGGGGCTGTGCCGACCGTGCCGGGGACTTGGGACTGCAGAAGCGGGCGGATGCGTTGCTGGGCGAGGTCGGCGAGCGTCCCCAGCGAGTCCTTTTTTGAGGTCAAGACGAGATAACCGATCGGAACGCTCCCGGCGTCCATCCGCATGATCTGAGGCGGCAGCGTTCCGGGCGGCGTGCTGGCCTGGGCCCGGTTGGCCTGGGCGACGACCTCGGCCATCGCCTGCGACATGTCGGTGCCGGGGTAGAACGAGAGCTTGATCAGCGCGATTTGCTGGATACTCCGCGACTCGACCTCCTTGACCCCATCGACGTACTGGAAGTTGAGCTCGAACTGGTTGACGATCAGCCCCTCCATCTGGGCGGGGCTCATGCCGTTGAAGTTCTGGATGACGTAGATCTGCGGCAGATTGAACGGCGGGAAGATGTCGACGCGCATGCTGAAGATCGCCAGCCCGCCGCCGCCGATCAGCGAGACAACAACCATCATCACGCTGACGGGATGCCGCAGAGCGAAATTGATGGGATTCATCGGACCCCCGCGGTCTTCGTCGGTCCGGGCGGAGCGTGCAGCGGCGACACGACACTGAAGCCGCAACGCCGAATTCGATCGACTTGCTCGGCACTAACGAGGTTCAGCGGATTGTCGGCTGATATTCCAGGGAACCATCCGCTTCAGCATTCCGTCTCTTACGACCAGCGTGTGGAACAAGATCGCCCCGAAGTGCGCGATGAACGTCGCAAAGAAGAGAAAAGCAAGAACCGTGTGCGCCTGCCGCAGCACCCAATACAGCTCCAAATTGTGCGGAAGGATCCAGGGAAGGTAGATCGATCCGAACAAAACAATCGGGTAATGCGCGGCTGAGAGCATCCCCCAGCCGACCAGGGGCAACACGAACATCAGACCGTACATCAGGTACTCCGACGCCTTTGCCACCTCACGCTCCATGTGAGACATCGTGGCGGGGAAGGCGGGAAGCGTACTTAGTTTCCGGTTTATGAACCGAAGAACGACCAGGATCAGGACGGCAATTCCCAGAGGACGGTGAATTGACAGGAGCAAATGATAGTCGGCCAGCGATGCCACCTGGGCCACGCCAATAAAGAGCATGGTCAAGATCATTGCGGCCATCGTCCAGTGCAGGATCCGCGCCAGAATGTTGAACTGCCAGCGATCGGGCATCGTCACTTTCCTTCAGAAACTTCCGCAGGCGTGATCGGGCTCGAGGGTTTCGGTTCTCCCGCGCGCCGGGTGAACGACTGCGAATAGACGGCCGAACGAGCGCTCAAAAGAGGATCGTTCGACGGGGCGATCCCCGGCGGCAGCACCA